>Ga0208958_1000490_pt1 | contig 47477 bp, 45 predicted proteins | sample RifOxyB1_FD_184032 | JGI IMG/M metagenome (GOLD analysis project Ga0208958, IMG submission 184032) | Soil microbial communities from Rifle, Colorado - Rifle Oxygen_injection B1 (SPAdes) | ecosystem: Environmental > Terrestrial > Deep subsurface > Rock core/Sediment | place: Rifle, Colorado...
GGGTATGTTTAGACATTTTTTTTATTCAGTTATTGCATATTTTTTTAGACATATTAACAATGAGCAGATTTTTATTGGAGTTACATAGTAAATCGAATTTCGGGTTAGTAATAAAAAATAAATCACATTCTTTACTCTCCGTCAAAAAATAATACAAATCATATTAATTTTATGTTTCCACGATCAGGGTTAATCTTCTAACTATTCGGATCTCCAGAATAAATGTGAGTTCTAGAAAAATCTATTTTTAATGAATTTTCTTTCAGTTATCCATTTAATAAAAAATATTCCGTAAATCAGAACATTCCAAATTATATTTTCTCTCAATTTTCGGCTTAACCTTCTGTCCATTAGTGTATGAAAATAAAACGATAGTTTCATAAAAATCTGATTTCAATTATTTTTTCTCATATTTCCTGTTTATTAAGAAAAATTAATTAATAATACAATAATTTTAATTCCGAAGGAGCATAACGCCCGATTAACCCGTGAGGCCTACATTGGCGCATAAATTGCTATTTTCAGCCCAGTTCGTTGTGATTAAACAGAAATCCTCCGGCTAAACCAAAATTAGAACGTTAAAAAACCAGTTCAGCAATTTGTGTGACAATAGCCGAGTCGGTGTTCAATCGGTTGTTCGACGCTTTATTTTAGTTAATTAAGAATCATTTATTTATTGATTCTTAAATTATTTCTTTTGTATATATAACCAAAGTTTAATAGAATTATTATTTTTTAAAATTGAATCCTATATTCTTTAGTTCTTCTCTATTAATTTCCGGATAAATATCATCTGACGTAAAAGATAGCCCATCAATTCCTTTTGAAAATAACAAATAATTTTTATTGTCATTAAATAATTCATAATAATATAATCCTTCTTGATTTTTCATTATTGTTTGAATAGGATCATTTATATTATTCATTGGATCTTTTTTACTTTCAAAATATTTCTTGTACTCAGTCAAACTCTGCGGATATTTTTTATTTTGATTTTTAAAATATTCCATATTTCTTACTATAACATTTAAATTCATTATTACTGTTTTCTCTCGTAATTCATCATAAATTCCACCACGATGCTTTAATCCAAAATAAAATAATGAGCTATATATTATTATTGTAAATATAATGCCACCTAATCCAATTAAAGATAATATCCACCCTCTATATTTGAATTTAATTAATCCTATAATAAAGGAGATTAACCCAAATAAAACACCAATAAGAGGTATGAAACTTAATCCACCGAATATATAAGATAGTTTAATATTTTTATCATTCATAATTATCTCCTAATAATAAAACTAATGCACAAAACTTTTTGGTTACGTGAAGTCAGAACAATATCACAGCATTAGGTATTTTTTTTTCTATTTTATTTTTAATTAAAACGATTTTCTGAATAAAAAATATAGCTAATAGAAGTAATGTTAATAAAATAATTTGTAAGTCCATTTATTAATACCTTGAATTGTTATATTTCATCAGTTCATTAATTTCACCTATAATTTTCACATATTCATTATCATTATAAAAGTGATATATTATATTATTATACATCCACTTTACTTCATTTTTTTTAACTTTGAAATTAGCTAGCAGTACTTTAAAGTAACTTAGAGATTCAAAGAACATTTTCTTATAATAATATTTTAAAGCTGTTATATAATAAAAACTATAATCATGCGTTAATCTAACATCTAAGAAATTATCAATTTTATCAAAATCTTTTTTTGCAAGATAAAAGATACATTTATACTCAAATAACCAATCTCTTTTGTTATTATTCATCAAAAGCCTCTTGTGCCAATTTCTGCTAATTTTAAGTATATGCAATTTTTATTATCTTCACCGCGCGATAGCGTCCGTCGAACGCCCGATTAACCCGTGAGGCGTAATTGGCGCATAAATTGCTTTTTCAGCCCAGTTCGTTGTGATTAACAAGAAATCTTCCGGTTTAACCCGAAATTAGAATGACTTAAAAACAATTTCAGCAATTTGTGTGACAATAGCCGAGTCGGGTTCAATCGTTTGTTCGACGATTTTTTTATTTACAATATAATCAATTATCTTCTCACATTGAATACTTTATCATAGTTACTTTTGACTTTTTGAAAGTTTATTGTCTATTGTTTAATTTGCCAAAAATATTTTTTGAACCCTGGTGATTCTTCGCTAATCTATTAACTGTATCACAATCTATAACATCTTTTATAAATTCATTAACTGTAAGGTTTTAATTTATCTATTTTATTCCTCATAATACTATTCGGGAAGTTAATTATTTCAAATATTTCTTCAATTTCCTTTTCATAATTCTCAATAATTACTTTACACTCTATATTATATTCTTTGCATTTAGCTATCAGTTTATTATTTTTATTAATCATCGTTTCCTTATCATCAATATCAGTTCTTCTTTCAATAATTGATCTATATGAATTAATTTCTTCATAATTCTTATTTATATAGTTTTCTGATAAACATAAAAAAACTGTTTTTATTTCTGTCAAATATTCCTCTGGAATTGAATTTATATTTTCCGGCATTATTTGAAACCCTTCAAATATCATACTGTGTTTATTCTCGATACTTGTTTTGATCATCTCTAAAGTAATTGGCCAGATTTTTTTATTAATAATACTTATATCACTCATTGGGTCATAGCCACAATTATTATTACTTCTGTATATACCCATCATTAAATAATCAATTGGAAAATAAGGAATATTTAGTTTTTCCATTAATTTATTTGAGAGATTAGTTTTACCTGTATTTGCTGTGCCTGCAATTAATATTACCATATTTACCTTTCGCGCGATAGCGTCCGTCGAACGCCCGATTAACCCGTGAGGCGTAATTGGCGCATAAATTGCTATTTTCAGCCCAGTTCTTAGTGATTAACAAGAAATCTTCCAGTTAACCTAAAATTAGAACATATACAAACCATTTCAGCAATTTGTGTGACAATAGCCGAGTCGGTGTTGAATCGGTTGTTATCTGTTCTTTTTTTCTTATATATTAATTAAATAGTTATACGACGTTTCTTTTTGTTGAGAGAAATATCAATATCCAATGTTTTACAAACTTTTAGAAATGTTACAATATTACAATTAATTCCGTTTTCAATTTTTGATAATTGCTGTTGAGTAATATGTGCATTTTTTGCAACTTCACTTTGTGATAAACCTGATTGTTCACGAACTTTATGTATTTTCAAAGATAACTCAATCAACTTCTTTTCTTCTTCAAACATATCTTTGAATTGTTCATTTTTTAATTCTTCTTTTAAATGTGTTTTAAAGGTTTTCATTTATCTCCTCCCTAAGTTTCTCTTCGTCATATCTGTTAAGAAAATCTTCTCTTATTTTTTCTGCTTTTTTAATTTCTTTTTCAGGAACTTTATCTGTATTTTTAATAAAAGTGTGAGTTAGAACTATGTAATCTTTATAACAAAAGAAATATAAAGTTCTTGTTTGTTTCCCAGATAATTTCACTCTTAATTCGTGAATACCATTCTTTAATATATCTGCATAAGGTCGTGGCAAAGTTGGCCCTTGTTCTTCAAGAGTAGAAATCCATGCTAAAATTTTTGATTTATCAGTAATTTTCTGATTGTTAATAAAATCATAAATCTCCGATACGCCATTCTCTGTTTCATAATATATTGCTTTCCACATAGTTTACATTATACGCCATTAATGATGTAATGGCAACTAATTTATTTATGTATCAATATTTTTCTAAATTAATATAATTTATCGATTAGTTATTTTTATTTTAGTCTGTTTTATTATTTATTTTGTCCTGGTTAAGCATTTTTGTAACATTTTTTAGAAAAACAGATAACGCCCGATTAACCCGTGAGGCGTAATTGGCGCATTTTTTGCCTTGAGTGCTAACGAAAGCAAAAAGTGTGACATAGCCGAGTCGGGTTCAATCGGTTGTTATATTGCTGTTTAATATTTTATCTAATATGCGAAATCTATTTCAATATATTCTTCACTCACAATTTTATGAACCAAAGTTTCTAATTGTTCTTGAAGAGAAAATATTTCAAGATTAAGTTGAAAAATACCTAATTTACGATTTCTTATTTTCTCTATTTCTAAATAATTTTCAATATTTAAATTTTTATTTTTCTCAAGTGATTTATAATAGAGGTTTACGATTTCTTTTTGTTTGGAATCAGGAAAATTAGGAAATTTTAGAAAAGCAAAATCCAAAGATTTCATTTCTTTCATTTTAGACCCAATAGAAATACAACCGCATAATTTTCTATAAAGCTTTGAGTTCAATAAACAAATAATGAATAATTTTTCAAATTTTGAATAATCCTTAATTTGATATAAACCTTGATTGTGTTGTCCTAAACCAAAACTATTGACTTCATAAAAACATGTAATACCAACATATTCGCCCTTTTTGCCTTTTGATGTTCTATTTATAATTAGAATACAATCTTTTGATAAATTGTTTTTAGAATCCATATTAATAGTTGCCGATGGTTGATAATTACCCTGATCGGTAATTAAGGTTGGAGTTACCCATTTATATTTTTTATTTTGAGGATCAAATACTCTAACTTTAGGAGTTGATCCGCTTTTGAATTTATCAAGTGGTATTTGAAAAATACCTCCTTCATAATTCCGAATTAGAAAATCAATTTCTTTAAAATTTCTTTCATATAGTCCTGTATCAAGCCTTGTTTCTTCTCTTATCTCACTAATTTTCGGATATCTATAACTAAAACTTCCTGCTTTTTGTTTTTCTTTTAGCTCTTTTTCTATCAGTTCATCGATTTGTTTATTTTTTAGTTTGATTTGTTCTTCTTTATCGATTATGTTTTGCACTATGTTAGAAATATGATTCTCTACTTTTTCTGGATTTTGATGGTTGGTATTGGTTGGAAATGGGATTTTTAATTTATCAAAACTATCCTTATCCATTCTTGGGTACATTGAAGCATTTAGAATTAAATTTGTTTGTTCTATAAAAAAACCAGTTCTTAAAATTCCAAATAAATAATATTTATTAATATCTTTTTTTAATTCTCTTAAAACTATTAGTGCTTTTGAGGCCACTAAATATTGATCTTTTTGATTTATAATACCAATCCCACCAAGATAAGTTCTTACGGTTGAAATTAAAATATCATCTTTTTCTAATTGAAAAACTGAATCAGTAGAAATATCTATTGATTTTTTAAGAGTAGGCTCAATATAGCCTGTCGTTGTGTTTATGCTTCCAATTTCTACATAGTTAAAATATTTTTTTTGATTTGTTAAACTTACGCTTTTTTTTGAAATCTTTATTAAATTTACTAGATAATCAAAGTTTGAATTTATTTGAATATTATTATGTCTAGATGCTGAGAAAATATAATCATTTTTGATTATCTCGCTTTTCTTTACAGATTTTGGTTTAATAATATAACTTCTCATAGTTTAATCCATTTGTGATAAATGAAAGGCGTTTTTTATTTCTTCTTCTTGCCTTTGTAAAAATTCTTTCCATTCTCTTTGCATCGCCGAAAAATCTTCGTTTAGTTTTCCTGTTTTCTCAAAAGTTTCTTCATTAATGATATATTGCGGAGCAAAATGAACCGATCTTTTAACTGTTTTAACTTCATAACCGATATTTACAATATCCTTTACAAAAACTTCATAATCCGCACACAGTAAATATTGCTCGTTTCTATTAGGTTTGTAGGCGATAATAACAGTTGTTGCAACTCCTGTTTCTCCAAAAGTATTACTTGGCAAATCAAAAGTTCCTACAATCCTCATTTTTGATAAAAACCATTTACGAATATTTTGCCATTCTTTGATGCTTGCAATTGAGTTTGAAAGAACGATTGCCATTCTTCCACCATCTTCAAGGCATTTGTAGGCATTTTCTAAAAATAAAACTCCCATATCCATAGAATTTGGATAATTTTTATTTCCTTTGCTGTCAAGATCAGATTTTTCTTTAAAGGTTTCGTAGAGTTCTATTGTTTCTTTCGGTAAATCCCATTTTCCGTTAGCCCCGGTTTTAAGGTCTCGTCCCTTTCCAAAAGGTGGATTAGTGGCTATCATCTTAAACTTTTTTAAGTCTTTATTTGAATCAGAAAGGTGATTCCATGTTTCTGAGTTATAATTTTGGGTTGTGAATTCACCTTCTTTTAAAACAGTTATTCCATCTTGCAAAAGTTTTTGTGAAAGTGAGTTCATTTGCTCTAATATAGCCCCGCCATCTCCATTTAAAACCAAATTTAATTCTGCAAGTTTTAAATTACTTCCTTCAATATCAAAACCGTAGTAATGCTCTCCTGTTTGAAAAAAATCTTCTTTTTTTAATGCTTCTTTGTTAGCATGACGAAAAGCCATAGCTGGAAAATCACAAATACCGCAACAAGGATCACAAAGCTCTTCTCCCTTGATTGGGTTTAAAAGTTTTATCATATTTTTAACAACTGGTATAGGAGTAAAAAACTGTCCTTTGTCAGCTTTCTGTTGTTCGCTTCCAAAATTATTAAAAATAATTTGATTAAAACTTTCGTTTTTAGCTTTCAGAATTGCTCTTTGTTGAAATGTCTCAACTAATGCGACAAGAAATTTTTCATCATTACTTTTTGATGGTCTAAACTCGCTATCATAAGTAAAAAGCCTTTTTTCTCTACCTAGTACCTTTGGATATTCTTTTTGAGCTTCCTTATAAAGGTTATTTATTCTTTCACGAAAACTTTTTTCGGCAAGTCCGTCTTTTCTTTTTTCTTCTGATACAATATAGAATTGCAAATAAGTCTTATCTCTTTTACTTCGCTTTTCATCAAAAACTTTAAGAGTCAAGAATTCAACAATCATCTCACGAAGAGGACTTTCCGGGCGGATACTATCATTTGCTCTTTTAAGGGAGTTCATTAAATCATTAAAATTTGCCTCATCTATTGCATCCAGAGAATCAAGTTTTAGTTTGGCAAGATCAGAAATACTTTCATTGTTTTCAATAAAATCTTGTTGACTCGGAAGTTCTATAAGTAAGTCTCTTTTCTCTAAATTCCAACCAATTATGCCATCTTGCTGTAATTCATTAGTTTCGTTAAATCTTCTAATTTCAGAGTTTCCAATTTTCTTGAAGATTAATATATCTGATTGATCATCAAAATATACTCCAAAGATTCTATCTTGTGAAGTATTCAGCTCCATTGCTGAACGAAGCTGATTTTCAATGGCGCTTTCTACAGATTTATTATTTTTCTTTGTTTCAAATATCACTAATACATTTTTACGTATTTTTGCAAAATTTTTACTTGCCTTTGCCTGCGCATAATCATGAAACCAGTCTTTATTTTTGAAAACAACGATATCAGGATTGAGACTTTTACCTCCATTTCCTTTTGGAAAACCAAATTCAACACAAATATACTCTTTATTATACATTCCTGAGTTTACTAAACTCCAAACAAATCTAGCTCTTATATACTCTTCGCTATAATTTCCTTTTGCATCTTTTGCTTTTGCAGAGGAACAAAAAGAACTAACGCCTATATTGTTTTTATACCAATCTTTATCTATTATTTCCAAATTTGGAAATTTGATATCGAATTCTTTAAAAAAAATTGATAAATTATCGCTCATATAATCCGCCATTATTTTAACTTAATTAACTATATCATAATTTTTTTTAATAGTTAAACCATATTTTCTCTTAATTAAAAAGGATTGTTCCTTCCTATATTATTTTATTTCAAAATTCTTAGCAATATAACGCCCGATTAACCCGTGAGGCGTAATTGGCGCATAAATTGCTTTTTCAGCCCAGTTCGTTGTGATTAACAAGAAATCTTCCAGTTTAACACAAAATTAGAACCTATAAAAAACATTTCAGCAATTTGTGTGACAATAGCCGAGTCGGCGTTAAATCGGTTGTTAGCCACAAAATTATTATATTACATTTCCACAATGTGGACATATTTTTTTATTATTTTTATTCGTTACTTCAGAAATAAAACCGGAACTAATTATACCTGTTGGAAGAGCAACTAAACCAATTCCAAGAATTGCAATTATTCCACTTAATATTTTACCCAATGCTGTTATCGGGTAAACATCTCCATATCCTACAGTTGTTAATGTAGCAACTGCCCACCAAACTGAAGCAACTATATTTGGAAATTTATCTGGTTGTGCTGTATTTTCAACATAATACATTATTGATGATGAAAATATTATTAATATTGTCATTACAAATATTGTTGTGAAAAGTTTTTCTTTTTCATTTTTTAATACTTTTCCAATAACTTGCATAGCATCGTTATATCTATTTAATTTAAATATTCTAAATAATCTGAATAAACGCAACATTCTTAAAAAACGCAAATCAAATGGTATTATTAATGGTAAATAAAAAGGTAATATTGCAAATAAATCGATAATTGCCAAAAATGAGAACATATATCTAAAATATGGAAATCTACTATTTTCATATTTATATTTTGAAGTCATTAATCTCAATACATATTCTATTGTAAATATTATAACTGATACAATCTCAAATCCATTCAATATTTTTTCTGCCGTTGCGGATAAATTATTAAATGAAGAGACAATTACAGAAACGACATTAAGTACAATTAAACTAATTAATAACCAATCAATTATTTTTGCTAATTTATTTTTATCTTCCGTAATTTCAAGAATATTGTATATTTTTTTCAGCATTGTATGTACCTCATTTAAAATTTACTTTCTTAGAAATATCTTTGATATCCAACCATGAGTACTATTATCTAGTTCAACATTTGCCCAATCACCCTCGATTTTAATTATTTTTACTGATGAATCTTTAAGTAGTACTTTAATTATTTCATATTTTTTTCCAGATCCTTTTCTTAGATTAGCATTTTGAGTTACATACGCATATTTTCCCGCATCTTCATTTGTAAAGGTTGAATTGTAATAAGATGTATTAGCTTTAATTGAGTTTCCATTATAGGTATTAGTTGAACCTCCATTATGTGTATGATAAGTTCCTGTTTTCCGATTCCAATGACCACCATTAGCATCAGTTTTTCCACTATGTGAGTAACTTAATATTAGAATGAATGAAATATAAAAACTTATTATTGCAATCTTTTTCATTGTTTTTCCGTATTATTTAATATTTTTGCCCGAAAGGGTCTGGCTAACGCCCGATTAACCCGTGAGGCGTAATTGGCGCATAAATTGCTTATTCACCCCGGTTCTTAGTGATTAACAAGAAATCTTCCGGTTAAACCAAAAATTTGAACATTTAATAACCAGTTTAGCAATTTGTGTGACAATAGCCGAGTCGGTGTTAAATCGGTTGTTAGACGATTTATTATTTTCTTACTAAGAATCTATTCTTGATTCTTATATTCTTTAATTGGTTTAATGCAGTACCATTTTCAGAAATCGGCTAAATACTATTATTTCTTGCTCGATTTCCTGTGTTTTCAATATGAATTATCGCTTTTTTAATTGTATCAATTAAGTCTTCATAAAGTACAGTTTTAAGTTTATCAGATATAATATTTTTCTTATCAGAACAAAAAAAAGATTTTAACTGTTCTAAATATTCAATTTGATCATTAAGAACTTTTCCAGCATTAGATATGTTTAATACTTCTTCATAAATAACTCTAATTAATAAGTTAATTGATTTATTTGATAGTTTACTAAATCTTTCAAACAATTTATATTCTATTATTTTTTTAAAAAGATCTTTTTTATCTGTATTTCTGTATATTTTTGCAAATGATTCAATATCATCTTTTAATATAGAAGTAATAAATCTATCATATGTATCATGATCTTTTTCTTTATAATATTTAATGTGAATTTCATTTATTTTTTTCTCTATAACATTCCTTGTTAATGAATATGATTCCTTATAATTATATTCATTAACAAGTTCCTTAATTTGTTCCTCGTTTTTATCAATAAAATTAAGTAATAAGGTTTCAAAAGCAGAAATATTGTATTCTAAACCAATTTTATTATTTAATTCAATAACTACTGAATAAATATTCGAAATGTCAGAAACTTTATATTTATTATCTTTAATGAATTGCTCAATCATATTCACTTTTCTTTTTAAATCATCAATTTCATAATAATAATAATAATCTCTTATTTCATTGATTAATTCATATTGAGGTTCAATATTATTTTTTTTTATTTCTTTAATAAATTCTTTCTCGTCAAAATATCCTTCTACTATATAATTAATGATTACTTCTGGCAAATCGAATGGATGTTCAATTTTATTATTTTTTTCATAAAAAAGAGTATACCACTCTTTCTGAGTATCACTGGCTGTAACACTTTTGATAAGTTTATCAAGCGAATAAGTTTTATTAATACCAATTATTTTATTAATTTCATTATCCGGTATCTTTCCATTTTTATATTCGTTACAAAAAACTACAATTGAATAAAAATAATCTTCAATATTGTAATAATCTTCTTTATTTGTGATTTTTGAATACTCATTAAGTAGTTTTTCATACACATCAAGAGCAAAAATTATTGATCTCAAATTTGGTTGCGTTTCATCATCCGAAAAGATATCAAGAAGTGTATTAACTAATCTTTCATTATATAACGAATTTTTATTTAGTAAATATTCGAATATTGATTTTTTATTTATTTCAAATTTTAAAGTTCTTCTTATGTATTTTTCTTTCTCACTTTTATATGAGTTGCATTCTATTTTTGATTCATCCGAAATAAAAATAACTTTAATATTTTTTTCAATTAATTTACTATATATTTGCCCTAGCAGGTCTGTATAATCTATTTTTTCAGATTTTCGCTCTAAATCATCAAATATTATGAGAAATTTTGAATTTTTCATTTTTTTAAACAGAGATTCAATTGTTTTATCTTTAAAGTTTTTTATAACGCTTAAGAAAATATTAAAACTCTTATCATCTATATTTTCCAAAATATCAAATGTATTTTGTACTAAATCTTCATTTTCAGGGTTAATTTTACCAAAACTTATAATAGAAAAATAAATTGATCTTATTACTTTATTAATATCTTCAGCACCATTAAGAGAATAATATATTATTTTGTGTTCTTTGTTTATCTCTTTATTTTTTAATATATCATTTTTAATAAAATGAGTTTTCCCTGCCCCCCACGAGCCTGTCATTAAATATGCATAATCAGAATTAGTGCATAGCAAATATTCTTTAATTATTTGTTCTATTATAGCAGACAATTATAACTCCTATTTTACACGCGCGATAGCGTCCGTCTAACAATTCTTATACGGAATCCACCGTATAAAAAAAATTATAAAAATTTCACAAAATCATAACATAAAAAACAAAAAAATCAAATAAATAGTAATGAGATTTCCACATAACACATTTCTATGTCTTATTATGTGGAATCCGTAAAAAAAGGAGAAAAAAATATGAAGTTTTTAGAGTTTGTAGAAAGACGGTTGCATTATCCGCCCCAGGAAGCACTCTTCCTTAACAACTGGGCAGAAATGTTCTATAAATATGCAGAAAGAAATAAGAGAGATATTACATCACACGCAACACTAGAATATTATCTCAATTCATTAGCGGATAAAAAAGAGCCATGGCAAATCAATCAGGCTGAAACAGCAATACAATTTTATATTCAGTATACAAAAGAAATAAAAAGCAATTCCGTCGAAAAAATAAATGACTGGACACAGGCATACGAAGAGTTTTCAAGAATATCAAAAATAAAACACCTTTCATCCAGTACGATTAAATCATATAGAGTATGGATCAGAAATTTTATTACATTCAACAACATCATACCACCTGATGAATTATCATCTGATAACGTAAGAGACTACCTCGCATTTCTCGCTATAAAACAGAAAGTATCGTCATCAACTCAAAATCAGGCATTCAGTGCATTGCTATTTTTATATAGAAATATTCTAAACATACCTATTGAAGATATTGCAAATTCACACAGAGCAAAACAAAGCCATTTCTTGCCTGTTGTGTTATCAAAAGAAGAAATCAAAACAATTTTCAATCATTTAAATGGCGAGAATAAATTAATGGCATCAATAATTTATGGCGGTGGACTTCGACTAAATGAATGTATAACTCTCAGAATTAAAGATATTGATTTTGAACGTAGCGTTATTAATATAAATGCTTCAAAAGGTGACAAAAGCAGAGCAACTATACTATCAGAATCACTCATATCCGATATTAAAAAGCATATAGAAAATACAAAAAAATATTACTTAAAAGACCGTCAGCAAAATATACCGGGAGTTATGCTACCGAAAGCATTAGTCCGTAAATATCCAAATGCTTCAAAAGAGTGGCGTTGGTTCTGGCTTTTTCCTGCAAAATCAGTATCCGTCGATAAGGAAGAAAACTGTATCCGGCGCTATCACATAAGCCCGTCTACACTTCAAAAAGCATTTAAGCAGGCGCTGGATAAATCAGGTATAACCAAAGCGGCAAGTGTGCATACGCTTCGTCATAGTTTTGCCACTCATTTGCTTGAAAGTTCGTATGACATCAGAACTATACAAGAGCTTCTCGGGCATTCAAATCTTGAAACTACAATGATTTATACTCATGTTGCAAGTAAGAATAAACTCGGGGTGAAAAGTCCGCTTGATAATTAAATACAAATCTTCGGCAATCATATAACCGCTTTCCTCAAGAGCAAAGCTCATTTCCTTTATCCGGACAATTTTAGTGTGGACGCTTATAATTTTCTATTGACCTTTGTGATTTTACCATGTATATTCAAAGGGAGGGTTTGAAAATGCATGGTATTAAACGATCATATTGCGATCTTATTCAAAGATATTGCTCTTATTTTCCAATTGTTGCACTTGTCGGGGTGAGGCAATGCGGAAAAACAACTCTTTTAAAAACTCTTGATGAAGAGTGGAAATTATTTGATCTTGAAAAAATATCTGACTACAATTATATATCTCTTGATCCTGATCTTTTTTTACGGTTAAATAACAACAAAATTGCCATCGACGAAGCACAACTGTTACCATCTCTTTTTTCTGCATTACGAGTAGCGGTTGATAATGATAGAAATAAATACGGCAGATACATTATTACCGGTTCAAGCTCGCCTGAACTTATTCAGTCAATTTCAGAAACCCTTGCAGGAAGAATTGGTATAATCGAAGTTTCCCCGCTTTTACTTTCAGAAACCATCATTAATTCTCCTGCTAACTTATATTCTCTCATAAATGATCCTTCGCTAATCAAGGATACGTTATTATTTAAACAAACCGCTGATCTTGAAATGATACATCACTATTGGTTAAAAGGTGGATATCCTGAGCCTTTTATTCGTAACGATAGTGGTTTTTACGATCATTGGAAAGAAAACTATATCAATACCTATGTTGAAAGAGATATTTCCCGACTTTTTCCGTCTCTTAACCGGATGCGATTTAAACAGTTTATTCAAACCCTTGCATATTATTCCGGTACAGTAATAAATTATAGCGATATCGCCCGATCTCTTCAAGTGTCTCAACCAACAGTCAGAGAATATTTTAAAATTGCACATGGAACCTTTATATGGAGAGAAATTCTACCTTATGATAAAAATACAGAAAAAAGAATAACAAAACATCCTAAAGGATATGTAAGAGATTCCGGAATTCTTCATCATCTTTTGAGAATAAATAATCTCAGTCAACTTTTGACTCATCCAAAAATGGGTTTATCGTTTGAATCTATGGTTATCGAAGAAATTATAAGAAATCTTAATGCACGTGGTGTTATTTTTGATTATTATTATTACCGAACTTCTAATGGAGGCGAAATTGATCTTATACTGGAAGGTACTTTCGGTATAATTCCTATTGAAATTAAATATTCGCAACACATTGGTAAAAAGGATATAATAACGCTCAAAGAATTTGTTAAAGTTAACGATTGTCCGATTGGTATTGTTGTTAATAACGGAGAAAAAGTAGTGTTTCTTGATGAAAAAATAATATGCATACCATTCGGTTTTTGTTTATAGACTTTCAAATGACTAAACTTTCACGATGTAAGTTATTTACAATACCGGTATATGATAATTGCATTCTTATAAAATAATTTAATATCATTTGACTTATCCATATATTATCATTATAATGATAATATATGGAGGTTTATATGCCAATAATTCGCCCGATTTCTGATCTTCGTAATAATTTTACCAGTATTTCTGAGGCCGTACACAGTTATAATGAACCTGTTTTTCTTACAAAAAATGGCCTTGGTGATATGGTTGTTATGTCTCTTGATTATTATGAAAAACAACTTGCACGAATTGAGCTTTACCAGAAACTTAATGAAGCCCGTGAGGAGATTCTAAATGGTGCTAAAGGGAAAGATGCACGTACTTTTGTAAGAGAGTTAATGACTAAATGACAGTAAAGAAATACAAAATAAACATTTACCCGAGTGCTGAAAAAGACTTACTGGAAATTAAAGAGTACTTTGTAAATAAGCTGAAAACTTCTCCCAATAATTTATTCCAAAAATTTTATGACAGCCTGGATCTATTAGAATTTAATCCTACTATACATTCTTTAGTAAAAGATACATATTTAAATCAACTTGGATATAGAATGTATCCCATAGATAATTTTTTAGTTTTTTATGTAATTGTAAACGATGAAATACAAATACATCGCTTCCTCTATGGTAAACGCGATTATTTGCTTATCTTATAATAATATCCCCCGGCATCATAAACACCGGGGCAAAAATCACATTACTTCACTCGAACCGGTATTTGAATCTCAGTTAACCACTCCGTTTCACTTTCTTTATTCCAGCATCCGTCAATATACGACTCCCTTGGCTGTCCGGCAATCGTATAACCGCTTTTCTCAACCCAACTTAAAAGTATAGAATATGAATTTCCGAGTAAATTGTATGGACCTTTGTGATAGATACAAGCAGCAGTGCTGACACCTTCAATTTTTTTGTAAATAACCCCGTCTTTGTTTTCAAGTTTTTTAGTTACCGCCTCACAAACTTCCACATCAATGTTTTCCTCTTTGTATTCTTCATCATGATAAATATTAAAACAGTAAGCAGGTTCACGGCAAATTGCACCGTGTTTTTCCATTATTTTTCCCATTGGTGGTACAATTTCAAATAAATCATCGTATTTTGATATAACCTTTCTCATAGAAGCAACAATAACCTCAGGTAATTCCTTGATAAAACATTCGCTCATAAATGCCTCCTCTTTAATTTTGTGGATGTAATCTGTTATTCTCACAATCTTCATTTCTTCTTTTATTATATCCTGTTGGATATATTTTCTCTTTTTCTCCAGTAAGTCCGCTAACTTTTCAGGAGGTAGAGAATTCTTTAGAATAAAATGAATCTCATCAAGTGAAAATCCCATTTCCTTTAACCGGACAATTTCACTAACCTTTGCAAGTTGAAGTGTGCTGTACATTCTATATCCCGACTCCGGATTGATCAGTTCCGGTTTCAGAATATCAAGCTCTTCATAGTAACGCAAGGCCTTAACGGTTACTTTGCAAAGTTTGGAAAAAGTGCCGATTTGAAACATGGTATCTCCTTTGATGTAAGAATAATTAATAAATACACCCTGCCGTAAGGGGAGAGTCAAGAGGTTTTTTTAATTTTTATTGAAAAAGTTTAATGAAATCTTCCGGGAGAATAACTTTTAGTTTTGAACTTTTATAATCTTCAATATTCCGTGTGATTATATATTCACATTGGTTTTCAATTGCTGAATAATGTTGTAAAGCATCTTCAAAATCCGTAAACTTTGATTTTAGTGCCTCTAATACATTTTGATGATTAATTGTTATTATAGAAATATATTGAATAATATTTGTTATAAATTTTCGTGCGTTATCATCACCGCCAATTTTTCTTAGTATATAATAAATATTAGCGATACAATTTGATGATGTATTTCCAATTACAATATTATTTTCCGCCATTGCCAGGATCATTTTACTTGCAGAAAAAAAAGGCTCTCGTGCCAGAGCAACATCTAATACGACATCAGTATCTATAAACACTTTTTTTATCATAAGTATTTTTCCTGCAAAGATTCATCCAATAACTCTTTATACGATTTTCCATTATCATGAAACATTCCCGAAATACTATCGGTAATTGGAGATTTTATTTCATTCGATAATGTGAATGATTCACGATTCATAGCAATATTTTGCAAATATTCCTCGACTATACGGGACACGCTTCTATTTTTTTTTCGAGCGTATTCTTTTGCCTCTTGAACTATTGATTTATCAATAGTTAAGGTAAGTTTTGTTAACATAAGCCACCTCATACGTATAAATATAACACATGTACACGTGGTATGCAACTATTTTTTCTATTCAATAGTAACTCTATTGACTTTTCAAAGATATGAAGTAGAATGTTTATGTAAATTTACCAGAAATTCTATAATTGTTACAAAAACTGAAATTGGAGCTGAAAATAAATTGAATTATAAAAATATAATTTATATGTCATTTCTATTTATTCTTATTTCCTGTTCAAATACTTTTAATAATCCATTAATTGATATGGGAGCAAAAATCAAATATGATGATTCGAATCCTGATAAAAATATTCAGATTGCTTCTGTTTGTTTAAAATCATCAAGAGATAAAGATGAAAATTTATTAAATATTAAGAATTTCATAACAGATATTATGTTATCGGATAAAAAAACAAGAATCATTTTATTTCCCGAAACTGCATTAGGTTTATATTATGATGAGAACAGTCCTGAAGAGTATCAAATGAGCGTTGCTGAAACTATACCAGGAAATGCTACAAATTTTATAGGAGATCTTGCTTTCAAGTATAATGTATATATTTGCTTCGGAATGGCAGAAATAAACAATCAAATACTTTACAATTCACAGGTTTTAATTAATCCATCCGGGAATATTGAAGCTGTTCATAGAAAAAATAATTTTGTTGCATTTGACAAAAAATCTGGATTTCAATCAGTTGAAAATTATACAATTGTTACTATTGATGAAATAAAATTTGGATTAATAATTTGTGCAGATAGCAATAGTAAGTGGTTAATAGATAAGTATTCTGAAAATAAAATAGATATTGTATTAAGCAGTTTGGCAGATATGTCATTAGAAACGGAAATTGATTTTTTATCCCGATGTCTTAATTCCTGGGTTGTAAAATCAAATAAAACAGGATATGAAGGGGCAAATTATTATGAGGGACATTTCGGGATTTATAATCCTGTTGGCAGTCAGGTAGCAGGTAATAAAAATGGTAAGGAAGGATATGTTGTTCATAACATCGGGGTTCATAAAAAATAAACAAATTATTTTTAGTATAATGTTAATCGTATTTAGTTTAAAGTTATATGGAATAGAAAACGATGTAACTTCGGATAAATTATCAAATACAATTAATACTCACGTTTCAAAGTGGAATCAAAATTCTAATACAAAAGGTATGTTCATTTCAAACAATATTCTTGCACCATTAAATTTTTATCAGGAATCTCTTTTTTCATTCACTATGGCTTTTCTTACTAATATGGAAAATGGTGTATCAATAAATTTAGGATATTTTTTTACACCTTATATTTCACTGGAGAATAGAGTTTCAATAGGAACACTCTCAGATATATTTTTTGTATTCCAATATCATTGGAAATTTATTTTTTATAAATTTAATCACTCAGAATAACTATTTAAAAAATAAAATAGTTTATAAACGAATGAAAGAAAAACAAAGCATTCAGAATATATATAATTATTTTGACCCATTAGATTACGGGCTATATTCCGGTACATTTTTGAAATACATTAATCTTTATAATTATAAAACAGAAATACATTTTTTTCATATCGTACCTTATGTTACATTTGGATATCTATTCAAGATTGGTCATATACTTATTGATTTAAGAATGAATATGACTATAGCAAGTTGTAGCTGGTCAAGTTTAGAACATACATCACCCGGAGCAGGTTTGTATATGTCTCCATACCCGGAACTGTTTATTATCATTCCAACTTTAAATTTTGATATTGGCTGGAAACTATAATTTTCAATATTTCAAAAAAGCCTATTTTTCTCTAATCATTAAAATTAAGTGTTTTTATTTTTGTCTTTATTGACATTTCAAAAATATGAAGTATCATATTTAATGATATACCAGAATATAGAAATCCCCAAAAAATACGGAACACATTGCATGAATAACATAATAACAGTACAAAATCTAAAATTCACCTATCCAAAAGCAGAACATGAAACTATTCACGGAATTGACTTTGCAATACAAAAAGGTGAAATATTCGGTTTCTTGGGTCCGAGCGGTGCGGGTAAAAGTACAACTCAAAAAATCCTCATCGGGTTACTCAGGAAATATACCGGAAGTGTTGTCATTGCAAATCAGGAAGTAAGAGATAAAAACCGCGATTTTTACGAGAAAATCGGCGTCGCATTTGAGTTTCCCAATTTTTATTCCAAATTAACAGGTCTTGAAAATCTTGACTTTTTCAATTCGTTATATAAAAAACCGCATAAAGACATTCCGTCGTTATTCAAAATGGTTAATCTTGAAGATGCTATGCATGAGCGGGTTAACAATTATTCAAAGGGTATGAAAATGCGACTTAACTTTATCCGGTCACTTCTTCATGATCCTGATATTTTGTTTTTCGACGAAATAACGTCGGGACTTGACCCGGTAAATGCACGGCTTATGAAGGATATCATTCTAAAGAAAAAGTCTGAAGGCAAAACAATTATCATTACCACACATAATATGCATGATGCCGATGAATTATGCGACCGGGTTGCATTTATCGTTGACGGTAAAATCCCGCTTATTGATTCACCGCGGGCTATGAAATTATCAGCCGGTGAAAAAAAGGTTCGTGTCGAATATAGAAACTCCGGTGTTCTGCATTCACAGGATTTTCTTATTGATGCGATAGGTACAAATCAGGTTTTCATACAGCTGCTTCAAACCGGACAACTTGAAACAATTCATTCAATGGAGGCGACACTTGAGGATGTTTTTATAAAAGCAACCGGAAGGGGGCTTGTATGAAGTACATCAGACCGCTTTTTTATGAGATAAAACTTCAGTTCAGGGGCGGATTTTATTTCGCCTACATATTTGTTACCATACTTTATATCGCATTCTTACGCTCAATTCCATCAGGTTTTAAAGATATACTCGCCGTCTTTATTATTTACAGTGATCCGTCAATCATCACTTTTTATTTTGTTGCCGGTATGATATTACTCGAAAAGAATGAAAAAACTCTTGATTCTGTATTTCTAAGCTCGATGAGTATTAATCTCTACCTTATTAATAAGGTTTTGTCGCTCGGGGCGATCAGTCTATTTACAAGCTTTGTTATTATTACGGCGTCGTATGGTTTTGATTATAATCCGTTCATGCTCTGCATTGCCGTCATACTTTCATCAGCTTTTTACACACTCGCAGGTATTGCAATATCAGTGAAATCACCGACAATAAACCGTTTTATTTATCCGTCAATTGGATTTGTAATGCTTTTTACTCTACCGGCAGTTAATTATATTCCACAGATTCATTTTTTTGTATTTGAATATTTACCCGCGATGTCAATTATACGACTTCTTGATTACAGCTTGCGTGGAGAGTTTACATTTACAGACAGTTTGATAAATAGTCTATATGGTTTTAGTATGGTAGTACTTGCGTTTATATTTGCACGGTATAGATTCAAAAAATATATAATCGAAAAAATAGGGGGGGTAACGTGAGCACTTTTATAGAACAGATTAAAGCAGACAGTAAAAATATATTTCGTGATCCGATGATCAGTATTATCCCTTTTGTGCCGGTTCTTGCCGCATTTGCATTAAGTTACCTGATTCCTTATATCAACACTTTTTTTGCCATTAAAGAATATTATCATATCTTTGCCGTTTTTGTTATAATCCTGTCACCCATGTTATACAGTATGGTTATCGGGTTTATGCTTCTCGAAGATCGTGATGAACAGCTCCTTTCGTATATTTCGATTACTCCGTCAGGAAAAGGCGGATATTTATCACGCAAGATGTTTATTCCTGTTGTGGCGTCTTTTTTGATTACACTAATTTCTGTTCCCGTATCCCGTTTAAGTCCGGTTCACGGATTTCTTCTTGTATTTCCCGCACTTGTTTCAGCCTCGGGAGTTCCGCTGTTTGCGTTATTTCTAGCAGGTTTTGCTAATAACAAAGTTGAAGGTTTAGCCTATGCCAAAGGAAGCGGTGTATTATTCCTTTCAATATTATTTGCGTTCTTTCTGCCTGAACCGATTCAATACATCGCCGGTTTCATATTTCCCTATTACTGGGTTGCACGAGTTTTTGAGACCGTGAGAATGACCGAGGTTAATTACCTTCGCGTTGTGATTGAAACAACTGCCGGATTATCGGTGAATATACTATGGACATATATATTTTTAAGGAAATTTATTAAAAAATGCGGGTAAAAGAATTGGCAGACCATACAATGTGATATAAATCACATCTTTTCTTTATTGAGTATACTATAGTATTTTCAGTAAATGGAGGTTTTGTATGATTACTAAAATGACATCTAAAATGTATCTGCTATTTTTAATTCTGTCTTTATTTTCATGTGTAAATAGTGGTGAAAACACTAAAACAGCTGAAGAACCTGCTATTAGTATTGATTCATCATATTTACTTTCATCGGTATGGTATACGCATCTTACCGATGATCTTTTACCATTTTGGACACATACAAATGCCCTCGGTCCCGGCAATGTCGGTAATTTCACCCAGAACCGTGATTCAACAGGCGCAATTGTTTCAAGCAACACGAACCGTCGCCCCCGAATGTTGTCACGACAAACATTTTTATACGCCATATCATATCTTATGACAGGAGATGAGAAACTTCTCGAACTTGCACATAAAGGCTCCGAGTACATTATTAATAACGCATGGGATTCACAATACGGTGGTTATCATGCCGAACTTGATATTAATGGAAATCCGATATCAACCAATACGAAAAAAACTGCACAGGATATATCGTATGGTGCGCAAGGGCCGGCTGCATATTACTTTATAAGCAGAAATAAAAATGCACAGGACATAGTTCTTAAAACACGTGATCTGATTTTCAGCACTTTCTGGGATGAGACGAATGACCGCGTGATTGACGGTTTTGATGTAACACTCAGCACAGAGTATGATGCAATTCATCCGGGATATGATCTGGTTTCAATTCTTGATCAGGTGAATGCATACATGACGCTTGTTCAACCGGTTCTTACTGAAGAGCAGCGCAAAACACAGTTTTTGAACGATCTTGGGGTTTTCTCTGATGCAATGATAAAGCATTTTTATAAGGACAAAATTTTCTGGGGATCAGTCGGTGATATTAACAGATTTACGAGAGGACATAATGATTTTGGACACACCCTGAAGAGTTACTGGATGATACTTAGAACTGCTTCACGTGCCGGTAATGAAACTCTTAATAATCAGATAAAAGATAATGTTCATGAAATTATTGATCTTGCGTATATTGACACTCAAAAACGCTGGGCTAATACATTTACCAGTCTTACACAACCTGCTTCTCAATGGGGCAACAGCTGGTGGATATGGTCTGAAGAAGATCAGATAACTGCTACACTGAATATGGCAGATGGCAGATACACTGAAATTTTGTCCAATACAGCGAAACACTGGTTTAACTTTGTTGATAAAACAAACAAGGAAGTGTATAGCGATATCGGTACGAACGGCACTCCGTCAAATACGTCCGGTTGGAAAACATCAGAATGGAAAAACGGATTTCACTCGGTTGAACATGCTCTTATTATGTATATTCACGGATGTCACTATGAGAAAAAAACGCTATCACTTTATTTTGCAGTTCCGCAAACGGATGTAAACACATTCATTGCTAAACCATATATATTTGAAGGAACAGAAGTTTCAAGAACCGATCTTGGAGTAATTACAATTGGTGGAACTGAACTTCATAAAGTCAGAGTTGATTTTGAAGGGATTTCAATCAGATAACAAAAAAAGTTAATAGAGTCTTTTATAAAAGGCTCTATTGACATTTTAAAGATATTAAGTAAAATAGTAGAGCCTCAAGCAAAAATACTCTTTTTATCTCGAATTTTTGCTTGAGGCTCAGGTGATATTTGTTTTATTACATCAGTTTATTCCTGAAGATACCCGATTTTGCAGATGAAAGACGGTCTTTATCAATCATACTATTAATTGATTTCTTCATAGATTTTTCAATTATATCAGCCATTATTCTCTTGAATAATGGAATTTTCACGTCAATAAACCATTTCTTCTCAGGATTATAAGCTCCGATTTTCTCCATATACTGTTTATCCGCTTTCATAATACCCGGTGCTAATTGACTGATTGTCCTGAAAGCCCGAAAAACCATTAAACTGCCGAAATCCGGTTTTATCTCATTATTCTTTATGTTTTTCTCAAACTCCACCACACCTTTTTCTATTGTCTTTCTTCTAGTATCAAGTTCTTTATCGGTAAGCGGGAAAGGATATATATCAACAAAAAGTTTACCTGCACTTTTAAAACCGGTAGCAGATCCCCAGGTTGACATCGGAGTAATTAAACTATTATTCTGCCATTTAGTACAATTTCCAATATAAAAAATCTTTTTCCCGAAATACTTTGGTCTGTGACAATTATAAGCAACATGATCAAGAAAGTTTTTCATAATACCTGTTATGCTGAACATATAACCGGGAGAAGAAAGAACCGTTATATCAGATTCAAGGATTTTTTCTTCTATCTTTTTAACACTTTCGTAATGTGGACATTTTTCTTCTCCAAGCATTATACAATTGTGACAGCCAATACAAAAATCAATAGGATAATCAGAAAGATATAAATCCTCAATCTGATAATCACCGGTTAATTTACTTTTAAAATAGCTAATAATTTCTGTCGTATTGCCGTTTTTTGAAGATCCGATTATAAATAAAATTTTCATTATTGTATCCTTTTGTCATTATTATACAGGATGATTATAGTTTATTTTTTTACAAAGTTATGAAATAATTTCAACTATCTTTTTTCAAAAGATAATCTAATAAATACATACTTTTTATCCCGTTTCTATTAATCAATTGAAACTCATCCATACTCAGAACATATTTCGGATAGTTATCATTGATTTTTTCAAGAACACTAAATTCTCTTTCTATAGTTTCCGGAGCAGAAAGTGAATAGGCAATCTGAATATACATTTTTTCATTTTGTTTTTCGGCTATAAAATCGATTTCAAGATCATCAAATTTACCGACCTGAACATGATACCCTCTTTGAAGAAGTTCAAGATATACAATATTTTCAATTAATCCGTTAACATCATTATCTTTATACCCGATTAAACCATGTCGTAGCCCTATATCACCGGCATAATATTTCTCATAAATTTCAAGCTGACGTAAACCTTTGATGTCATAACGATGAGCTTTTGTAATAAGAAAAGCTGTTTCAAGGTATTTGAGATAATTAATAACTTTATCAATGGTTGCAGTAATTTTCTGGTTTTTAAAATAGTCTGATATGCGCTTCGCAGTAGTTATATTGCCACAATTATCAAAAATATACCGGATTATCAAATCAAGTTGTGCCGGTTCTTTTATATAATTGCGTGAAACAACATCTTTAAGAACAACCGTATTATAAATTGAATTAAGATATTGAAAAACAAACTCATCATTTAATTCAAAATTATGTATACCGGGTAACCCCCCGTAACGCAGAAAAAGCCGGAAATTTTCTTTGATGTCACTCTTTCTATCAGCTCTGAACTCACAAAATTCTCTGAACGTAAGTGGATAAATCGTAAACTCAATATATCTTCCGGATAAAAAGGTCGCTAAATCAGACGCTAAAAGATGTGCATTTGAACCGGTGATTGTTATGTCAGCAATTGAATCAGAAAGAATACTATTTACTGCACGTTCCCATTCTTTTATTTCTTGAACTTCATCAATAAATATATACTTTTTTTCTGAATTATTATTTTTGAAATAATCAAGTATGAAACTATATAGTTCATGATAATTTGTTATAAAATCCCATTTTAAAGATTCTTTATTTATATAAATAATATTATTTTCGTGAACTCCGGTATTAATCAGATAATCAATAATAGTCTTTATAATTGTACTTTTACCAACACGTCTCATGCCGGTAATAACTTTTATTACCGGTTTATCCATGTAGGGTAAGATCTTACTGATATAATCTGATCGTGCGATTTTCATAATTGCTCCACATTACATTCATCTTAAAAAGAAACTAATGTAGTTTAGCACAAAACAATCTTGTTAACAAGATTTACTTTGCACTTTACACAAGAGAATCGAGTACGGACGAATGTTTTGTTTAATATAAGGCGATTCATTAAGAATCGCCTTATTTAAAAAACTATTTAACAGTATCAATTGTGCACGAAATAGTGTCATTTGTTGTAGTGATTGTTATAATATACTCTACGCCTTCAGTTAAACCGGTTAGTACTACTGGAGGATCATTTTCAAAAACAGGATCGACTAATTCTGATAGGACAACATTTCCACTGCCGGGAGTTACCGGAGTACCGCCACCATACTGACTTCCTGTCCAATCCATATTTTCAAGCACTTTAAACACAACATTACCTTCAGGGCTTCCCCATGAGTTCATTGTTGCAGAAGAATAAGTGAATTGGAAGGTATATACTCCGTCACTAACTTTTGTAAGCGGTTGAGCTCCAGTAACTAATTCACCATAAATCCCGCTTACAACAATCGGATCTGTAACCGGATCAACAACCGGATCAGTACCGCCTGCCTGTTCAATTTTGAATGATACCTTTGTCCCGTCATCCGTCACGGTTACCATGTAACTCACTCCATCCGAAAGACCATTTACAATGATATTCGACTGTGAGTCCTTTACAATATCCACACTTCCGCTACCAATTACCGGCTGCGTAAAACCGGCACCAAACATCACACCAGCCCAACTGTTAAGTTCTGTAATTTTGAGATTCATCAACCCTGCACCGTTACCCCATGAAGCCATGGAGTTTGCATAGGTAAATGTATAAGTGAATATGCCATCACTTATTTTAGTAAGTGGAACAAAAGTGTCTTTAGCAGTTAAATCCCCTATGATATATGCAGTTGATAAAAGAGATGTATCGACTACATCGGAACCATCTGAAGACTCAATTTTTATCGCTACCAATATTCCATTAGTTGTCACAGTTATTGTATAATCCTTACCATCAATAAGACCATTAACAGAAATATTACCTTGACTCTCTGATGAGAGAACAACAGAACCTTTACCTGATTCAAGAGGATTTTTTCCTACTCCAAACTGACCGTAGTCCCAATTATCTTTTTGTGCTAGTTTAAAATTAATAGTGCCATTACCACCCTCCCAAGCAACCATAGAATTTTTATAAGTAAATTTATAGGTAAGGGTTGTATCATCAACTATCTCTAACTTTGCAAAATTTTCTGACATACTTCCAATGATGTATGCTGCGGGATATACAGTTAAAGGATCAGTTGTATTATTTTTTACCCCGGTTCGTATAGCTCTCATTGTATCTCGAGGATCTGAGTAAACTCCATTATTTATTACATCCATATCAGGTTTAAAATAAGCTTCATACAATACTTGACCTGCTGTGTCATAATGCTTAGTAACTGCCGTAACATTACCGGTATTATCGTAAGTGTAGAATGTTTCTAATACAACCTTACCAGTGTCCCATGCCCGTCTTCTGTATAGTTTTATTCGTTGAAGAGGGTCATAATAATTTTCAGTTGATGACGTCCCATCATTTTTTAAACCGCCTCTGAAAGACACAAGTTTACCAATGTCGTTAAAGTCCATTGCCTCATCCCCGGTGTAAACAACTTTTCCATCTTTATCTAACCCGGTAACTTTACTGGTAATTGTTTTAATTTTATCCTTTGATGTTAGCCTGTATAATCCCGATACTATATCATATCGATCATCATCATACCAGCTCATCCATTTTATAGTACTATGATTACCATACCAGTAATAACCTGATCCAACTGGCGTCGTTCCCATTTTATAATCTATAGTATAATCCATATATCCAAGTTGGATTTTATTATCGCCATAGTAATTTCTTCGAGAAGAACCATCCGGCTTATATTCATATTTTGCATACCCATTATAGTCTATAACCCTTCCAAGATCATCGTATATAATGTACTCTTTATTAGTATCTTCGATCATCTTAAGACCATCAAATTTAAACCCATCATCAACTTTCCATACTGTTCCACCATACTTCCATGTCTTTGAAATGATATTTCCAAGATCATCATAAGCATAAAGGACTTCACCAACAAGAGTACCCGTACCGGTAGCGATACCCGTTACTGTATCGAGCGTAACGTTACCACCTCTCCAGAATTCTTCTTTTTCAACCTTTGTAATTGTTGAAAACTTAAGAACCAGAAATTCATCTTCTGTATCTGTTTCAAGTCTTTCATATTTGATAACCATATCGGGAATAGTTACAGGATCTGCAATGCCTTCGGCAAGGGAAGAGTTCGCATCGGCCGTTACTACTTTATTCGTTCCCCAATCAGAAGTAATGGTATTTATATTTGAAGATATATCTGTTTTAATACTTGAAATAAGCGTTGTATCGTTTAATACCCCATCTATTTTGAGAGCTTCCATAATTTGTCCGGATGATTTTACCGAATCCACAACCATTGTTTTTAAATCATTTTTAAGTGATGTCTCATTTACAGCAAGAATATCAAGCCCTTCTGTTGTACTTGTTAAAATTGTCTTGTATAACGTGGAATCACTTACCTCGGATCGGGCAAGTTTATCCATACCACTTTGAATAGTAATATCAATAAGCTCCTGTGTTGATGCAGTATCTGTAACAGGAAGTGCTGATATATACCCTGTCAAGGTTGCAGCCAATATTGCATCTATTTCATCTAATTCAAGTGATCTTGATCCATTAGATGATCTTGTGCTGACAGCTCCCATCATACCCTCAGCACGGTGGTTTGCTAAAGGTCCTACTATAGCCGGTGCAACCTGGCTGGTCATTTCTTTCTGATTCCATGTAGTAGGACTTTGTGCCGGAAGTTTTAAGGAAGGTTCTTCAAGAACTTTCTGGTATAAAGCACCAATCTCTTTTGATAATTTGACTTTATCATCAAAAGATGCATCGGATTTAATAAGTCCTGAAGTAATACCACTGATAACAGCAGGCATAATTTTTGAGGGATCGCTGCTTACTTTATAACCTCTTCGTTCTGCTTCTGTCTTTGCAGAATCTAAAAGAGCGTTAACATCTACTTTTGTTGTATTCGAATTTTTAATTGTATCCGTAGCTAACATTTTATTCCCAAGCTCATACACCATATTCTCTAATAATGTATCTGCAGACGGTGGATTGATTTTACCGGTATTGGTATCTACAGGATTTAATTGAGCAGGTTCATCAGTCTGCGAGCAGGCGAATACCATAAAAATTGCAATTATGCTTAAAATATAAGTAATTTTTCTCATTCATAACCTCCATAGTTATTTGAATTCTTTTAAACGCTTAATATGATCGATTATTTTTCACCGGTGTTTTTAGCTTTGCCGGGTTAATCCAATTTACTCCATCATTATCAAAGGACCTTGTCGAAGCAAGCGCCTCAACGGAGTTCACATTTGCGTATGAATATGATATTTTTTCATACATATTCGCTCCATTTTCAGTAGTATATTTTCTCTGGGCCATAAGATTTGTAATGACATCATTTTCATCATAATATGTTAACTCAGAAAGGTACGTATAACTTTCACTATATGAATAGTTCCAGTACGATTGAAGTTTCCCGTGAGAAAAATATGATCGAGAGATTTTGTCTCCGAAATCGTTAAACCGGTACTGAATAATGTCAAGAAGTACACCTGAATCATCAAAACTTTGCTGTAAGTAATGCATCTTATCATTACCCTTCGACCATGAAAACAAATATTCTATTGTTCTTTCTGACTTTTTATAGTCGTCACTCGTTGTATCTCCTGAAAGTGTAGTCCCACCATTTACATTGATATATCTCATTTCTCTTATATATCTTCCGGGAAAAACCGGGTCATACTCGGAAATATATTCTTCAAGCTTAACTGTCCGGGCAACATCGGCATAATATGTTTCTGTAAGATAATTATCACCGCTTGCATCATAGGTGGAAACTCTACTCTCCAAAACTGTACCATCAGAATCCTGTGATACATAGGTTAAATATCTGCCTTTATCATTATATGTTGCTTCATACTGCATAATTATATTTTTTGATTTGTCATAGAGTACACATTTTGTAATGTTATATGTTCCATCTTCAAAGGTAAATACATATTCTCCAAGAGATGACTCGACTGAAGCCGGTTCTGAGGAATATGACTTTATTGTACTGTTTCTTCCAAATTCATCATAGATGTATTCACTAAATTCAACCAGCTCATTTTCTGCATTATATGCCCATGAATACGCGGGTGCCCCGGAATCATATTGTCTTTCAACATATTTTTCAACCATCGATTTTACTCTTTCGCTGACCGGAGTATTTTCTTCTTTCTTAATACTACCGTCATCATTGGTTGGAGTTACTGTATCACAACCGGTCGTTATCAATACAATGGCTGTTATCGTAAAAATTATTTTATTTATATTCATTTGACCCCTCTTAATTATAAATTATACGGTGATATCAGATTAGGCTGTTCTATTGGCAATATCGATTTTGAAGGACTCCCGGTGCTTGCCTCTAATGTAACAAACGGAAATTTAGTTGACCACACTTCTCCACCAACTGCACCGTTAAATGCTGATGCGTTGATCTCTGCGAATACTCCTATTTCACCTGAACCACTTGCACTCCATCCTTTTGTAAACTTAGGATTAGTTGCAGTATTGTACTCTACCCACCCTTTTACTTCAGCTTCAAAACTAAGATATGGACCTCCTCCGGCATCAGCTTCAACTATTGAAAAACCAAACATTTTGACCCATAATCCCAGATAAACCTTTTCTTTTAATTCTACTTCTGCTTTAAGTGAAAGCTCATTTTTTACTTGGAAATTTGTAGAACCCGTAGTTTTAACATTAATTGGTTTAGCAAAAGGACCCAGTCCTTCTAAACCACATGTCAAACCGACATTACCGGTTAAGTTGAATGTTAATTCATTTTTTAATGTTATACTTCCTTCGATAGAGGTTTTTGAAGCAAGACCAACCCCGATATCTATCCCGGGGCCTGTTGTTAATGCAAAGATTGGTATATCAATTTCTTTTTCATATTCAGCCTTTACGGTAAGTGTCCCTAATAGACCTAAATCATAAGTAAAATCACCTTTTGCATATCCGTTATATTGTTTTATTTTCCATTTCCAGGGTTTCCATGTACCACGGGTATCAATTTTTACATATGGTAATTCAGCACCTACACTTGCAGTGATATCCAGATTTGCTCTAGCCTCCAGTTCAACTGACACATCATCATTTCCGACTTCTTTACTAAAAGAAACTGTTTTGCTTACAGCCACACCCCTGGTGTCTTGAAGTATAACTGAACCTTGTGGAAGGGAGTCCATTTGCAGATGGTCATCTATTGTAAGATTTATTGTCTGTTCAGGGATTCTATAAAACTCAAATACTTCTCTTATTTCCGGTTGAATTGTGTCAATAATAATCTCATTACCGACTTCCTCAATTCGTACAACTTTCTTTGCAATACCATCAACATCAATAAATATACTGCCGACTTTTAAATCAAGAGGCGATAATTGTACAATTTCACCACTTCTGACATTATCCATCAAGCCTGTTTCACTGAAATCAATAACATTATTATTAAAATCCATAATAGTATCACGCAAACTTGAATTAGAAAATGCACTGATATTTAATAAAAATAAAAAAACTATAAACACTGCTGACTTAATTTTACCTGTGAATACATATTTCAATTGTTCACTCCTTTGGCAATAACGTTCCCATTAGCATCAGTTTGTATCATTCCAAGCAACTTTCCGTTATCATCATAGATATAATTAACAGTAAGTTCCTTTTTTGTACCTCTTGAATCGCTGGTGCTTTTAATTTTTTGAGTTATCTGATTATTACTTCTGTTTTTCACTGTTGTGATATAAAAGTAATCCCGGCCTGTAACCGAATTTTCTTTTATGATAGTGTTCAACTCTTTTGTGTCATCATATAGATATGATCTTGAGTTAACAGCACCATACGTGTTCTGATAAGAACTGCTGGTGATTAAATTGTGGGAATTAACTTGATATTTTGTTACTTGAGAGCCACTTCGTATAGTTACATTTTTTACATTTTTTATATCATTAACATTAGTATTTTTTGCTGAATCATTAAAAGAACAACCTAAAATACTCACTCCAACTAAGATTATTAACAAATTTCTTTTCACTCTTTACTCCTGATTTAATTTAAATATGTAAAAATTCTGACTATACCTCCCTATTGTATATATTAAATAATGAATATTAATTAAATATTAATTGTTTAAATAATTTTGTAAAATATAGACATTTTATAGCTTTGATTAATGAGTAGAAAAGATAAAACCGATATTTTTTGCTGTTCTCAGATACACAGGCTTCTTCGGATCATTCTCGATTAAACATCGAAGTGAATGTATATGTACTGATATCGTATTATCATTAAAATCTTCATCGGAATCCCAGACCTGATTATGTATTTGTTCTTTTGATAAATATCTGTCTGGATTCTGCATAAAATAAAGAAAGAGATTAAATAATTTGTTGCCTGCTTCAATAAATGTATCTGATTTATAAATCTTATGACTGATGAGATCTATCATAAAAGGTCCATTGGTTACATTTTCTTTAAATATTTTAGCACTTTCGTTTTTATTAGTATGTAAAGTTCTTTTCACTCTGGCAACAAGCTCTTCCATATAAAATGGTTTGGTTAAATAATCATCACAGCCGTTATCAAAACTGTCAAGCTTAGTATCAATCTCGTTAATTGTTGAAACAATAATTACCGGTGTATAAATATTCTGCTTACGAAGATTTCTTAGAATATCTGATCCATGCATATCGCCAAGATTTAAATCAAGTACAATGAGATCTGCAAGATTATTTTTTAATTGCGATATGCCTTCTTTACCTGATGTAGCTTCGATAACAGTATAATTGGCATTTTTTAAAGCTTTTACCATACTTGCCCGAATAAAAGCACTGTCTTCAATTACCAGAATAGTGTTTGAGTTAATACTTTACTCCTTACCGTTACTGTAGTATTTCAATGTTAAATAAATCTTAAATATCAGAATTTATTTTGATTAAATGCTAATCTGAAATATGCTCCTGTTTCATCCGGATTATTTACCAATGAAAGATCTACTTTCAGATAATCCGATAATTGTTTGACTAAATACATACCTAATCCGGTTGATGATTCTCCATTTGTAGGTTTTGCAGACAACGTTTGAAATTTTTTATAGAGCATTGTTTTATCTTTTAATGTAAAACCCGGTCCTCCGTCAATGATTTCCCAGATTATGGTATCATTTTCAGTGTAAATATTTATTTTTATAGAGCTACCCGGATATGAATATTTAACAGCATTATCAATGAGATTTTCAAGTAGAATTTTTATAAAAAAATAACTGCTTACCACGTCGCTTATTTCTAATGAATTATACATAAGTGTTATATCTTTAAACTCACACATCATTTCGTAATTATTAACCATCATTTCTGTTATTTCAGATAAGCAAACTATGTCTTTGTAACTGCCCTTTATTCCATCTTCAAGTTTTAAATACGTCATAAGATTTTCATTAAGTGATTTTAATTCTTTTGATGCGGTAAACAGCATTCTATTATCTGCAGTATTTTCTGTATATAGCAAATCCTTTGAGGTATTATATAAATAGGTGATGGGTGAATTGCCGTTGTGACTGTATATATGCAAAAGAGACGTTCGTAATGCAATTAGTTTCTCTTTATTTTCAAGACTCTCCTCAAGCATTATATTCATTTGCTTCAGCTCATCGATCTGATTTTTTATTGTCTGTAATAAAAAATTCAAATTCGTATTAATTGTATGAAACTCATCATTTCCTCGTACGACATTTTTAACCGGAAAGTTATGATTTACTGCTTGATTAATATAATTATTAAGTTTCAAAACGTTTGTAATTAAATATTTTGATAAAACAAATCCGAAACCTGTGGCTATAAATAGACCAATTAATAGAGTTAAATATAATAGAAGAAAAACATGATTAGTTTTTTCATTAAGTACATGAGCGGGTAAAAGGCTAACAACAAACAGATTGATTTCAGGTAAAGAAATGATGGAATAATAATAATCTGTAGTTTGTATTGTAATTATATCTTTTGTGTTATCATTGTTCAGAATATTTTTCCAGTCAAAATTTTTTGTCTGATTTGTGAGAGTGGAATCTTTACCGCTGATACTTACCGCATCACCTGCGTCAGACAAAATAATGATTTTCTCCGAGTCAAAAAGACTGTGAGTCTGAAGTAGTTTTAAAAATTCAAATGCAGTTGTATCGAGTGACAATACTCCAGTGTACTGATTATTGGCATTTTTTATACCAATAGTCGCTGAAAGAACCAGATCACCCGAAATATACTCATTATATGGATATGTCCATTGTATAGTCCCGGACTCTTTACCGGTTTTATACCAGGGTCTTGTGGAAACTTCATATCCTACGGGCGGTTTCCACTCAGGGATAACAAACAACTGATTATGATTATTTCCATAGTAAATCCATTCTCTTTCAGGAAATATTTTTCTCGAAAACTCCCATTTTTCAGTAATTCTCTGTTTCACTGTAACATCGTCAAATACTCTATACAGGTCTTTTTCATCAGCCAATGCAATTAAAAGTTTTTTCATATCCTGAATATGCCTGTCTATAATATCTTTTTTTAATGTCATCAAAGTATTCTTTTGAACATCAAGCAACTGGTGTTCAAGTTTCTGCCTGTAGAAAGACGTGAAAATCAGTCCCATAAAAAAAATCGGGATAATGGTAACTATAATTAAATAGATGTATATTTTTACTCTTATAGATCCAGGCATTGTGTCCTTATAATTCATACAATTAATAGTGCCGGATAGAAATTCCGGTCTTTCATTACGTTACGGAGTATAACATATATTTATAATATTCAAAAAAAACTACTGACTAACTGACGGTTTTTTACAAAAATATTGACTTCATTGTATGATTTACATATACTATTTCTTCCCTGCCACTACTATTGGAGCATATAATGAAAGTAAGTTATGAATGCGGAATGATGAATGCTGAACATTATCATTTTTTAAGAACACAAATTGGATGGTCAAGTTATACAACGGAAGAAATTGAAGCGGGATTAAAAAATTCGCTTTTTATAATAACTGCATATTTTAACAAAAACCCGATTGGAATGGGCAGAGTTATCGGTGACGGTAAAATGGTTTTCTATATACAGGATATTATCGTACTGGAAGCCTACCGCGGGAAAGGAATTGGAAAAACCATTATGCAGCATGTGATGAATTATATTGAAAATAACTCAGTTAATAACAGCATAGTTGGTCTAATGGCTGCTACAGGAAAAGAAATGTTTTATGAAAAATTCGGGTTTATAAAACGCCCGAATGACAGAATGGGGTGCGGTATGAATATATGGGTGAAAAAATGATCATCACTATAGTCAAAAATAAATATATTGATATGCATATTCATTCTTATTATTCAGATGGAACTATGTCACCAGAAGAAATTATTGAAACTGCCCTAAGCAAAAATGTCAAATATATAGCAATTACAGATCATAATAGTATAGCTGGTTCATTAGAATTACTGAAGTTATCTGAAAGAATGGATTATGGTATAAAATGTTTATCCGGTGTAGAGCTCGATGTAATTTTTAACAATATAAATTATCATATACTTGGATATGGATTTGATACGATAAATGAAAATTTAAATCGAATTATAACAAAAAATAGAGAACTCCTGGAATCAGTAAATCTTAGATTAATAACAAAAATTGAAAAGGAATATCCTCAAGTAACAATAAGTGATTATGAATTATTTAATTACGACAAAAGAAAAGGCGGATGGAAAGCTTTACATTATTTACTCGAAAAGGGTTTAGTAGAAGATTTAACAGATGGATTACGATTCTATTCAAAATATAATTACTTGTATTCATCTGCGAATTTCCCTTTTATGAAGGAAATTTGTACTTTAATTCACGATGCGGGAGGTAAAGCAATACTTGCACATCCGGGTAAGACTGTAAAAAAGAACTCAGTTTTAGAATTTAAGGAAGAAATCAAAAAAATAATCAATAATGGAATAGACGGTATAGAATGTTATTATCCTCAACATAATGATGAAATTACTAAAACTTGTGTAGAATTGTGTCATGAACATGATTTATTAATTACATCCGGTTCAGATTGTCATGGTAGTTTTGGTGAATCAAATCTCGGTGAAATGCACGTAACTCAAGAACTGTTAAAAACAGGAAACTTATTTGATACATAATACTGTACAAATTGTAATTACCATTGACAATATGTACAAAAATAACATACTATATCTACTATGATAAACAGACAAATTGAACAGGATATTAATATTCTTAAGAACGAATTCCCTATTATTGCAATACTAGGGCCAAGACAGTCAGGAAAAACGACATTAGCAAAAAAGGTTTTTCCTTCTTATGAGTATGTATCTCTTGAGGATATAGATTATCGTGATTTTGCAATAAACGACCCTCGTGGTTTTCTCAACCGGTACAGTAAAAATGTAATCTTTGACGAGATTCAACGTGTCCCGCATCTTATGTCATATTTGCAAACCCATGTTGACGGATTACCTATAAAAGGTGGTATAGTTATAACAGGTTCACATAATTTCTTCCTTATGGAACAAATTAGTCAGTCTCTCGCCGGAAGAGTTGGTATAACTAAACTCCTCCCTTTTTCTTTACAAGAATTATCTGAATTTAAACTGGAGTGGAAGGAATTAATTTTTAAGGGTGCATATCCCAGAATATACGATCAGGGAATCCGTCCTGAGGTTTTTTATAAAAACTACATTGAAACATATATAGAAAAAGATATACGGCAAATTAAACATATATCAAAACTTGATCTATTCATGAAATTCATACGTATTCTGGCTGGTCGGACAGGGCAGGAATTAAATACCAATGCTATCGGTGATGAATGCGGAGTTTCACATAACACAATTAAGGAATGGATATCCGTTATGGAAGCAAGTTTCCTGATTTATAAATTAAAACCTTTTCACAAGAACTATAATAAAAGGATTGTCAAAAATCCCAAAATATATTTTACAGATACCGGGCTTGTCTGCAGTTTACTTGGCATCAGAAAAAAAGAAGAAATTGATTATCACTTTCTGAAAGGCAATCTTTTTGAAACATTCATAATCAATGAGTTTGTAAAAATAAATTTCAACTATGGCGAACCGTATAGTTTATATTTCTATCGTGATAATCATCAGAAAAAAATTGACCTGATTGTCGATTACGGCAACAAACAATATGGAGTTGAAATAAAATCAAGTGAGACAATCCATGAGAAGTTTTTTGACGGACTAAGGTACTGGACAGAACTCACCGGAAACGATGAGGGACGTATGTACCTCATCTACGGCGGAAGTGAAAACATGACAAGAAATAAAATGAATGTTGTCAGCTGGGGTTCTATTTACGACCGGATAATTAGAGATTCATTATAGGAATTGAAAAAATAATTTTGATCTAATTAATGATAATTAGGATATAAGTTTTTGGAATGATAAATGAAAATTTAAATCAAATTATAACGAGAAATAGAAAAATCCTTTAATCAGTAAATCTTAAAGTAATGAACCTCATGCAAAACTTCAAGATAAAAAGAGTATTTCTGTAAAAGCCTCGAGAATATATAATTTACTCTCATCTATTCAATTATACTGCTTAAATACTTTGCTGCATTGATAAGACCGGTATCTAATTTATAATCATTTCTTTTTATACCACGATTGCCATAGCGCTAATGATATTCGACCGTTTCCTGACTCATCGAACAAACCCGTGTCACGCCATACAAGTGCTAAAGGGTTTTTATTCAGTAATCCCTCCCAAAGTGCGTCATAGTCATGTATTGAAAACCAGATTACAAAAAGAGCATCTGCGTTATTTGATTCTACAAGCAAACTGGAAAGAAAAGCGTTCTGTTTTTCCGGAGTCCCATTAAATTCAATAATTGGTTCAGTTATTGTTTTCCAGTTTTGTGCAGGATAACTGCTTTCAGAAACAGCGACGGGCTTGTCTGTCATCGCAAATAATGTTTTCAAGTAATCCTCAGGAAATGATTCAGCTGTTAACGAACTCATAAACGGATGAACCGAGAATGCAATAAAATCTGATGTATTTTCAAGATCAGTAAGCCCGGAAAGCTGTGATACAATATCGTCACCAGGTGACCATTCGGGAAAGAACGGTACGCAGAAAACTGAAACACCGACAGATAAATCAGGATATTTTTTTTTCAAGCGAATATAAACATCATCATGCAATTCAACATAAGGTTTCCATAAAGACGGATTATTACGAATAAGCAGATTTACCTCAACACCGATAATAAGATAATCCGGCTGAAACGATAAAACCATTCTTTCTACATAATTAAAAAAAGCGGACTTAACCTCACTGCTGTTCAGTGCATAACTATCCCAGGGTGATGGTAAAACCATACTTTCTGAGGATCCGCGGTAGAATGCCAACCCATTGCGTTCCATATTTAACGGAGAAACAGATAACAAAACTTTTTTACCTGCACGATAACGTAAGATTCGCGAATCAATCTCTGTTTGAAACTCAGCGGAAAATGAAATACCGTTGTATGCTTCAGGCCATGGCACACCCTGTTCTATATGATGTGAGATAATATCACCATTTTCATTAGTTTTCTCATATGTCCAGTTGACAGCTTCCTCTGTTGCGTTATGTGGCCAGGGAGTGAATCCCATTAGAAACGATCGCGGGGTATCATTCTCAGCACCTTTTTCAGAATCGTTAATACACGCAATGAAAAAAATTAGCATAAATCCTAATAGAAAATACTTATTCATGATTACTCTCTCTCAAAATAATCTATAAAACACTAATTCGACGGATTTACACAAATTACAACTCCTGATCCGTGTTCTATTCTTTATCTACGAATCTATTAGAAAACCAAATTAATCACTTGTCACATCAAATTTTGTTAAACTATAACTGAAATTTCCATCCACTTGTAAATTTTCAGGACAATGATATTTATAGTACCAACTCTCGGGATATCCGTAATCCTGGTTATAAGTTACAATTATATCAGTATAATACATCTCTGAATCCGGATACTCTTTACCATTATATTCATTGTAAAAATCATTTATTTGATTAAAAAAGCCATCTATATTTTTACTTTCTTTTTTTAAAATCTATTTGTCGGATGAATAAAAATTATTATAAGTGAATTTATAATCTGGTATATTTTGAGAGTTCCATTTATTCTATTTTATACCACCATTTAGAATCTATTTTTTTAAATTTTTCAGTCATAAATGGATTGTCTATTCTAATAATAGTTCTATTTTTTAGATCAGATTTTCTTAATCCTTCCTGAAAAAACGGATGTTCCTCTATGAACTTTTTAAAACTACCATCTCCATATGATTTCTCTAATCCTAACTGAATATCTTTATGTAAATTAACATTTCCTTTTTTAACATAAAATAGTCTTGCAAAAGGATATGCTAAAACTAAAGTTTCTTCAACCATTAAATTAGGAAGATCCCTACCATATTCTTTTAAAAAACCATGTGTTTCATTAACACCTAAAGGAAAAAAATCAAATCTATCTCCACTTACCATTAGTACTAAATTCTCTACATTTGGCGCAGTTAATACAGTAATTCCTGATTTTTCTATTATTAAACCATCTGTCCACCCTGTTCCTTGACCTGCTTTTTTATTTCTTAATTGTTCCAGTGTTTTAATTTTTTCAAAATCATTTTTTTGATTTTTATTAATAATAAATATTCTCCACCCGGTAAGACCCATATCAATAGGAATATAGATAGCATCAAATCTATTTTCAAAATCGGGACCGATCCCTGTATCCACAACTGAGTATGTGCCATTTTCTAATAAAGCTAATGCTCTATCCTGATTTGATGATTCCGGAGCTAATTTTACACTATACTCTTTATCTATTTTGGGTAAAATTAATTTTAATAGCTGATACCCAAATGCTTGTTCGCCGATACCATCTCTATTAGGATAAATAACTTCCATTTTGCTCGAACAAAACAAAGTAATTGCAAAGAAAATCATACCGAAAATAATTACTGCTTTTCTCATAATACTCTCCCATAATGTTGCTCATTACTAATTAGTATATATATATTAATCACGAATGCAATAGTTTTCTTCAATACTTCGTCTACCTCATTAATCGGTAAATCATCTTACCCTCAAAAAAATCAAGTTTTTCAAAATATTCGGATAATCGGGTTGATGTTCCGGTATAAACATCTTCTGTGATATATAAATTTTCTGCTGTGTTATATTGATTTTGAAGATGAACTATGGAATTTATCAAGTCACTCGTGATTTGCTCAGTATTCTGTTTATTATACAAACAGCTTCCTTTATGAACAGAAATTTTTATTTTCAATATTTCATTAAGTTTAAGTTTTTCAACACAGAACAAAAAGAAATGCCCCATTAAGTATATCGAAGCAAGAATTGAACTATTTATGTAATCATCAAAATGAAATGACATCACCCCTGAATCCCCATTCCAAAACCATAATGAACCGCCGAAATTTTCAGCAACCCTGTTAACTTCATCTTTAATTAAACTGACAACCATTTCTTTTGATTTTTTTGAATACCGCCCTGTAGCATCGTCAGGAAAAATAATATTTACAAGCACTAATGACATTGTATACGTTTTATTATTAATTAAGGTTTTCCAATCATTATTCTTTTTGACTACAACTCTTTTTCCATAATTAGTATTTATATTTTTAATACCCGGTATCGATTTTAATTCTCCGAAAATATATTTAAATGAACCGATTATTGAGTCTTTTAAAATATCCTCAACTAAATCTTCTATTAATAGATAATCTGCAACACCCGAGCGCATCCATTTAACAACATTAAATGGTTTTTCAGTGTCCCCGATAATTATAATAACTGCTCTTTTCTTCTTCGTAATGTTTTTTATATCACCGATTAAATCCTGTGTCTGATCAAAGTTTACTATTTCAGAAATTAAATAAAGGTCAAACTCTGTATGTAAAAATGTATCAGAATACGTAAAATCCATATCCTCAAATTTTTCTTCTAATGCCTTAATCTTTTCGATTATACCAACATTTGAACTTATTACAACTGCTTTCAATTATGAACTCCCGAGTGTATTGAAAATTCATATTTATAAACAGTTTCACCATTAAAATCCTGCGGTGTAAAATAATCTCTAAGAATTCTATTAACATTAGAAAAACTGCTTTGAGTAATTGATATACTTAGGGGGGATGTCATTTTCTTTTCAACCATCCTCACTTTTTCTATTGAATCAGAATTAATAAGGGATGTTTCATTTTTAAACTCAGCACTACCAGCATGAATCCCCGCACGAATTCTAATATCCTCACCATCAATATAATTAAGGGTTGCATTAAAAATCGGCATAGATTCTAATAAGTCTATTGCAAAAAAAACCGCCTGATTAACCGTATCGCCCAGATGAAAAACAACAATTCCGCCGTCACCTTCCCAATTCCATACAAGACCATCCCGTTTTTTGGCAAAGTTCAGGACAAACTTTTTAAACATACTATACGTGTTTCTAACTACTTCCTGAGGGTATGTTACAATGAGTCGTGAATTTGAACATATATCAACAGAAACAAAACAAAAATTGTATGTTTTACCGTCTTCAAGATATCCCCAATCATTACTGTCATTATCTTTCGTAACTATTCGTTTTAAAACTTCATTATATGAATATCCACATTCTTCCAATTCTTTTTTGACTAATTTAATATTATGAAATATTGGTTTTTCACCGCGATAACCTCTTTCTGACATATCCATATACATAGACAAAAAATGAGGTAGTGTGTTATTTTTATGGAAGAAATCAAGAATTTGAACAGATGCTTCTTTTCTTGGGATATTTGTATTTTCCGGATATCCGGTAAGAGAATATAAATTTATTTTATTATCAATCTCAAATAGAATTTTTTGTAATTCTGAAGTTGTAAACGATCTATATAAATCTTCAGCAACCAATCTTTTTAATCGTGCTATTCCCATTATTACCCTTAATTTAATTATAAATAGTATCCAAAATACAATTAGAATGAGTTTAACATTTTTATTTGTGATATGCAAATGAGATTATTGAAAGAGAAAGATTATTAGAATTTATAGTTTTTTCAAAAAATTCAGTTTAAACCGGTCCGTTTTAAAAATTATTAAAAAAATTAATAAAAATAGGTTGTCGTTTCTTAAAAAATTTATTAATTTAACTTCCGTGAGAAAATATTTTATAAATAAATCACTTAAATAAATGAAAAGAGGGAGTACTATGGCAAAACAGATTTTATACTCAATTGAAGCTAGAGATGCTTTGAAAAGAGGTATCGACGCAGTAGCCAATGCTGTTAAAGTAACATTAGGGCCACGAGGAAGAAATGTCGTTCTTGAAAAAAAATTCGGTTCACCTTTAGTAACAAATGACGGTGTTACAATCGCAAAAGAAATTGAACTTTCTGACCCGTATGAAAACATGGGTGCACAACTAGTTAAAGAAGTTTCAACTAAAACCAATGATGTTGCCGGAGACGGAACTACAACAGCAACAGTTTTAGCCCAGGCTCTTGTTGCAGAAGGTCTAAAAAATGTTGCTGCCGGTGCAAACCCGATGTCTTTAAAACGAGGTATGCAAAAAGCGTGTGAAATCGTTGTAAAAGAAATTGAAAAAAATTCAATTAAGGTTAAAGAAGAACACATTGAAAAAGTTGCGACAATAAGTGCAAACAATGATTCTATAATTGGTCAACTTATTGCTAACGCTATGAAGGAAGTTGGAAATGACGGTGTTATTACTGTTGAAGAGTCAAAAACTATAGAAAACTCAGTTAAAGTTGTGAAAGGTATGCAATTTGACAGAGGTTATATATCACCATATTTTGCCGTTAGATCTGAAAGCGGTACAGTAACTCTTGATGATGCTTTTATTTTAATTTACGACAAGAAGATTTCTACAATGAAACCTTTAGTTCCTATCTTAGAAAAAGTTCTTCAAATGCAAAAACCTTTATTAATCATCTCTGAAGATGTTGAAGGCGAAGCATTAACAACATTAGTTGTTAATCTTATCCAATCAGGTCTTAAAGTGTGTGCTGTTAAAGCACCTGGTTTTGGTGACAGAAGAAAAGAAATGCTTGAAGATATTGCTATTCTTACCGGTGGTAGAGTTATTTCTGAAGAAGTCGGCATGAATCTTGAAAAAGTAACTATCGAAGACCTTGGTAGAGCTAAAAAAATTACTGTTGATAAAGAAAATACTACTATTTCTGAGGGTAACGGTTCTGAGAAAGATAGAGATACACGAGTTGCTCTTATCAGAAACAAAATTTCAGAAACTACTTCTGATTATGACAGAGAAAAACTTCAGGAAAGACTTGCAAAACTTGCAAATGGTGTTGCTGTACTTTCTATTGGTGCTGCTACTGAGATTGAACTTAAAGAGAAAAAAGCACGAGTTGAAGATGCTCTTGCTGCAACAAGAGCTGCTGTTGAAGAAGGTATCGTACCCGGCGGTGGAATCACTCTTATTCACGCCGCAGAATCTTTGGAAACTTTTAAATCACATGATCCTGATGAAGAATTGGGTGCTAAAATTGTTTTCAATGCAGTTAAATATCCATTACGACAAATTGCATCAAATGCCGGTGAAGATGGAAATGTAATTATTTTCAAATTACAACAGGAAAAGTGGGGAATGGGTTTTAATGCTCAAACTTTAAAGATTGTTAATTTAATCGATGACGGTGTTATTGACCCTGCTAAAGTTGTTCGAAGTGCATTACAAAACGCGATTTCAGTTGCTGCTCTTGTAATTACTACTGAAACTTTAATTGCAGAAGAAAAATCTGATAAAGCTGAACCTGCCGGTGGTGGTATGGGTGGCGGAATGGGTGGTATGGGAGGCATGGGCGGAATGTACTAATTCCTTCTAGCTTGTTTTATACCTGTTCAACGAAAAGGAGGCGAAAGCCTCCTTTTTATTTTATACGTACTTGATTTTACACTCAATAAAATGTATATTGCATTAACATTTGAATTTGGGGTGAATCAATGAATAAAATTGTGGTATGTTGTTTTCTATTTTTTTCTTTTACATTTTTCTACGCAAAATCAGAATCCGATGATCCGATTTTTGAAATATCCCCGGAGATTGAAGCAAACCTAGGTACTGATGTTACATTTGCTGATATTGATAACTCACCAAACAAACAATTTGCACTCGATAATAATACACCGGCATTTTACATTGACCTTTCAGGCTTCATTAAAATCAATCACATTGATTACAAATCAATTATCTATGGTCCATTTGCATTAATAGAAACGGATTTATCTCTTACAAAATATGCTATTACTGACGGAAAAATTTATTTTTTTCCTAAAGAATTTTCAGGACTCGGTTTAGCAGGTTTTAAAGTCGGGTTTGAAGTTAATAAAAATCTATTAAAAGGAAGTTCAATATATGCATTATTTCCTTTTCTAATCAATTTCAATACAAATGATAAAGATCAGGAAGCTGAAAGACCAGCAGGTTTTAATGAAGCAGATTTTTTTACCTTTTTTTATATTGGTGGTGGTTTTGGAATTGAAGCAGATTTTAAATTAAATTCATATTTCTCACGGTTTAAAATTAATGATATGTTTTTATCAGGTGTTGAGCCTGTTCCTTCAGGAAATAGAACAACTTCTTCTTTATATCTAAAAAACACTTTAAATCTTTCTGCTGAAATTGCACCGTTTAATTTTATTAATAAAAACATTAATATTTATTTTTCACTTGAAGAACGATTTATTATTGAAAAAAGTTTTTACAGTACAGCCTTTCAAAGTAGAACAACCGGTGGAGTATATTGGAAGCCTTTTTCTCAATTTAAATTAACTGTAAATCCGGTTAAATTTTATTATTCACTTAATAGAGGACATGAGTCAGGTAGTTTATATGATCAAAAATCACGAATTGAGGGTGAAGCTTCTTTTCAATTAAGTCATAAGAATATGCAATTTGAATTAGGAGTATCACCTGTTTATTGGGCAATGAAAAGACTTGATTTCAATCTTGATGAATTAAAAACAGTTACGGTATTTTCTGAAATAACATTCAAATTTTGAAAGCAATGATAAGAAAAAATAATTTTTGTTTTTTGATTTTTTTATATGTTCAACTATTTTCTCTTTCATCTCAAAATCTACTACCTTTTTCATCACACGGTAAAATCGGTTACATTGATGAAAACGGTGTGGTTATTATTCAACCACAATTTTTAAAAGGTAATAAATTTAATGAAAATATGGCAGAAATTGGTAACAGAACAGATACCGGAGCAATTGAAAAATTCGGTTATATAAATAAAAAAGGTGATATTGTTATTCCTCTACAATTTGATGCAGCAAAAAAATTTGAATCAGGTTTGGCTCGAGTAAAAAAAGGTGATAAATGGGGTATGATTGATTTTGAAGGGAATGTGGTTATCCCTTTTTCTTACAATGATATTTTCCCCTTTAATGAAGGTTTAGCATTATCTTGGAATTCAGGAAATTTTGGTTATATTGATATTGATAATACCATCAGAATTCCACATACATTAAATGGTGGCGGTTTTTTCAATGAAGGTTTAGCTAAAGCAAAAAAAGGGAAAACCTGGGGCTTTATTAATACAGATGGTGAGTTTACCATTCTCCCGACTTTTGAAAAAGTGAGCGACTTTCACAATAAAGTTGCCTTTGTCAGAGTTGATAAAAAATGGGGATTACTAAACAAGAATGGTGAATATGTAATTATACCAACATTTGATAAAGTTGAATCGTTTAGTGATTCTATTGCGGCAGTTAAAGTTAATAAAAAATGGGGATATATAAACACATCTGGAAAATGGATAATTGAAGCAGTGTATGATAATGCAAAAGAATACTCGGAAGAACTATTTTGTGTTAAACAAAAAGATAAATGGGGATATATTAATGCACAATATAATACTGTGATCCCTTTTATTTTTGAAAATGCCGGTAAATTAATTAATAATAGGGCACGGGTAAAAAATAATGGTCTCTGGGGATTAATTGATAATCGGGGCAATTATATTATAAAACCGGAATATGATAAATTAAATAGAATTACTGAAACTGTTTTTTTAGCAGAAATTGATAAAATATTTTATAAAAAAATTTATTATATTAATAGTATCGGAAAAATTATTTTTCAGCCAGTACAATAGTATTTATTTTCTTTTCCAAAAATTATCACTTTGAAATATTGAGTTGCTTTTTCCCTGAAAAACACCTTCACTGACTAATTTTACATCTTCAATAGAATAAAATGCTTTTGGATTAAAATCTTTTATTATAGTAATTGCTTTTGCAACATTCTTTCTTTCGACAACAGAATAAATTACAGAAACCGGACCACGACTTCCTTCTGCTGGTATATGAGTAACGCCAAAATTATTATCTGATAAAACTTTGATTAGTCCATCAGCAGATTTTCGAGTAATAATTCGTAATAATACTTTTCCAAATGCAATTCGCTCTTCAATTTTAATACCGATATAATTTCCGGTTGCAAAACCTCCGGCATATGCAATATATGATAGAGGATTATCAAGGTTTTTCATAATTGTACCAAGAACTGTTATCCAAATTAAAACTTCAAAAAACCCTAGAACCGGAGCAATTCTTTTTTGCCCCCGAGCAACGAACATAATTCTTATCGTACCGATAGAAACATCACAAATTCGTGCAAAAAAAATCATACCGGGAAGTAAAATCCACTTAACATAATCAAAATTATTAAGAAAATCAAACATATTCTTCTGACCCCATTTAAATTATTTAGATCGAACCCCGGTTATCTGACTCAATCTTCTAAGTTCCTTATCAAAACTCTTTGTAAGATTCTCAATTTGTTTAGAAATTCCAAAGTTTTCATTGGATGCTTGATTAATAACTTCAAGTCCCTTTGAGATTTCCCGCCCACCTTTATCAAGTTCCTGAGTTGCAAAAGATATTTGCTGAAACACTTTTGAAATATTTTCAAGCTTATTTACTATATCGTGATAAATACTGCTTACTTGTTCGTTAAAACTTGATGAGTTTGTTATTTTAATCTCTGATTCCCGTAATAAATTGCTGACATTGGATGCTGCTGATGTTGACTTCTCCGCAAGTTTTCTGATTTCGGTTGCAACGACAGCAAACCCTTTTCCTGCTTCACCGGCTCTTGCTGCTTCAATCGCAGCATTCAGCGCAAGTAAATTAGTATTTTCAGCAATATCATTTATTGATTCTATACTTTCTAACATAATTTTACTGAATTTAACCAACTCAAGCATTTCTTTAGTACTGGATTGTAATGAAGCCATACCATTTTTTGATGCAGATACAATTTTTGTCATTTCATCAGAAGCCATAAGTGCATTTTTATTAATTTCCTCGATTGAAGACATTAACTGCTCAGTAGAAGATGCAATTTGTTCAACACTTGATGCCTGATTCTCTGATGAGTCAGAAAGTTTCTCTGAGAATTCCGTATTTTCACCACCAATCTTCTTTAATGTACTTGATAAATCTCTAACGACACCCAGCGTTTTTTCAAGTGCATTCTTATCGTCAGCAACTTCTATTTCTTTTTCCAATACTGCTTTAAATACCTTATTGATTAAATTTGTAATAAATACTGCCACAACTGTAGACATAACATACGTAGTTGCTCGAATAACAAGTTCAGAACGAGGATTAAACAATGTTGGTATTATCGTTTCTCTAAATGTATAAACAAATATGGTATCAAGTGAATATAATAAAACCCCGGCATAAACAACTAAATCAACTCTCATGTGTAAAATTGAGAAAATCAATACAACCAGACCGATGCTTGATGTTTGATGATTTGTTCCCAAAGAAACATAACTATACAAAGGTAATATTAATGCATAAGTCGTTGTAATACAATACTTAACAATTACTTTATGTTTCTTAATAAAGAGAAATGCCAGTGTTGAAACGATGTTAAGGGAACCAAAAATAATTAAGAAAAGAACTATATTTTTTATTAGTATTGTAATATCTACATGCTGAGAAATTCTTGAAATTGTATATACAGTAACACCAAAAATCATTGTCCCCCATAGCACATATAATGAGAACTTATTTATATTATTTTCCTGATCTGAACTTATTAGATTTTTATTTTTTGCAACAGCCATGTTTACCTCTTCCGTTAATAGAATATAGTATCTCTTTGATAATCGGTATTTATCAGGGAATATTTAAATTTGATTGGTAAATTTATAATAAATTTCAATTTGATCGTTTTTATTTGTTTTAAATTCATTTATCCTGATAAAAAAAACGCTAAGAATTATTACAATCCTTAGCGTTTTAACTATTATTTCTTTATATTATGTTTCATCTTAAAATCATCAGTTAAATTATAATATTTAGCTGCCTCTTCCGGTGCTAATGGGAAACGTGTAAAAAATTCTTTCCATAACCAGATAAATCCATCATCCAATTCTTTTACAGACATTTTCTTTGGCTGAAAAACAGTATGGGCTCCATTGTAGTAATCAAAATCTTTTATTAACATTCTGTCTTTCTTCATATATTTATGCCACATCGGTGTTCCGGGAAATGGAGTCAATATCCAGAATTCAACATGTTTTATATTATTCCGTGCAAGAAAATCAATATGTCTTTCAAAAACACTTGTATCATCAGCCTCAAGACCGACACCAACTGAAGCAAATATTTCAAGACCGGCATCCTGAATCATTTTAATATTCCGCTCGGCTTCTTCCGGCATATTATGAGAAACAGCCTTAACACTAATCGGGTCAAAACCCATTACAAGATATGTAGAATTAACACCTGAGTCTTTAATCAACTTTAACAACTCAGTGTTCTGATTTATCAATGCAGATGA
>Ga0208958_1000491_pt1 | contig 47451 bp, 93 predicted proteins | sample RifOxyB1_FD_184032 | JGI IMG/M metagenome (GOLD analysis project Ga0208958, IMG submission 184032) | Soil microbial communities from Rifle, Colorado - Rifle Oxygen_injection B1 (SPAdes) | ecosystem: Environmental > Terrestrial > Deep subsurface > Rock core/Sediment | place: Rifle, Colorado...
CCACTCTCATTAGGCCATAGCTGTCCAGCATTCGCTTTAAGTGTTCCGCCCATATCCAAAGATACATCATCAGATGCATTATGCAAAATCACTTTATATTCTTTAACACAACAATTATCCGTCTTTCCCATACCCATAATATAAGTATTAAACATCGCAGCATTAACTCTTTCTGCTTCAGCTTTGGCATCTTCTTCTGTAGCGGAAAAGCTTTTAGAATATAAAATTTTATGATCTTCCCAGGAATCAGAATATGGATAAGGTTTGTGTCTAGACCACTTTGGCCCTTTGCTAGGAGATTTCTCTGGAGCTTTTGATTTTCCTAACACCACTTGTGAAACTAAAATTACCCACTTTTTCATTTGCTCTGATCTCCACTCAATTCAAAATCGTCCACTGTAATAAATACATTATCTGGTAAAACAACTGCGGTTAACTTCTCCCGTTTAAGTGTTCCACATCCAGTATCAATTGCGATATAATGTTTATCTATAACTGGATATCCAGTTACGCTATGACCAAATACCTGAATAGCTCCATTTTTAAAATGGTATAGATTGTTGCCATGCGTACTTTTTTTAACTGGTGTAGACTCATCAAATATTTTTGGAAAATTTGGCCGAGTCCATATAAAGGTTTCAATAAGATCAGGAGTATTAATGCTAGCCATAAGCATATCGTCAGAAACTTTTGACAAACCATCTGTTAAATCGTTTGCCATAGGGATTGTTAAACCCGCATGCGTTATCCAATAAACTTCTCCAGAATCCATTACTATTTTACAATAAATAGGTAGTGCAGATAACCAATTCTTATGTGAAGTAGGAACCTTTTTAAAAAGGTCTTCGGCAATCTCCCTATTATTTTCCCCTACAATTGCCGATTGAACTCCATAAGAGACGGCGGTATATCTACCTCCCATTACCTCGTGCATAGAAAGAGAGTCAAATGTATAATTTACACATAATTGTCTAAGCCAATCATCATGATTGCCTCTAACAGCCTTTACATTATTATCAATACAATATTGTATCACACCACTGGCATCAGGTCCTCGATCAATTAAATCACCTGTTGAATATAATTGTAAATCTCCATATGCATCTCTGATTTTCAGATGCATTTTCATCAACATATCTAAACGACCATGAATATCTCCAATTATTGCAATTTTTTTCATTACACTATCCTCTAAGTATATCAAAAACCCAAATGATTTCCTTCTTCTGAGCACTAGTCAGAACATTAAATACTTCATCAAAAGAAGCATTTCTTAATAATGGGAGGGAGATCCACTGTATAGAACCCTTTAGCAATCCCGGAATAATAACATAATCGGTATTTTTTAATCTAAAGGCAGGAAAGAATCTCAGCTCAGAATCCTCTCCATAATATTCTTCTAAAAACTTTAAACTTCGTATCTGCATGGGGAAAGAGGGTGTCCAAGTTACAACTACACTTCGCCTATCTTTTGATAATAAACTTATTCTATCTACACCAAAAAATACTTCACAATCATATTTCTTACCGCCCCTAGAGTAAGCCCAATTACCTCGTCGCCCATTTTGATGGGCTTTAATTAGTTTGCTAAAAAAACGACGATTTTTTCTTCGCTGATAGGAGTTCATATTAAATATCTCTTTTAAATTGAATTACAAAATCCGGTTGGATCTTCCATATCTAGCATGCTCCTATTACAATTCTCACATAAGTATTCAGCATTGAACCTATGTTTCATAATATCAACTACGTCTATTGAAATCTTAATCATTTTACGTGGTTGCATTTCTGAATCTTTTAACACAAACACTCCATCTTCAAAAGTAAAGCTTGCACCAGTTCGATACCCTTTTGTCTTTAACTTAGAGTCTTCAACTAAGAAGGTAAATAATTCCTCTTCTGAATTTTTTAGATAATCTATAATATGAGATACTTCTACCTCATCAATAGCCCTAATGGAGCTACTCTGATAGGGTTTGTATCCTCCATCTATAGACCATAACAAATTGTAATTATAATCTGTAATACTATTTAAAGTATGACCCATAACATCTCTAGAGAAAAATCTTACTGCCTCCTTTAAGTTTTCACAGCCCTCATGTTTTACAACTCCATCATTATATGTACCAATATAAAAAATCATTAAATCTCCACTAATACTTTGTCAGTTGTATCCAAATTTGCAATTAAGTCCGCTGCTTCCAATGCCAAAGTTACTACAGTGTTTTCACCAGTACAAACATCGCCATCTGCATCTGGAAATAAAACAGGATCATACGTGGGATATCCGAGAGCTCTTCCTAAAATCTGTTCTGCTTCAAATAATTCTTTTAATTGATTCTTAGCAATCTTAAGAAGCTTATTAGTGCGATCAAGATCATGCACACTACTCAACATGCCAAGTTTTATCAAAAGCATCATAACACAAAAGCCAAACAATAAAATTACTATGCTATACATTACATATCCCATTCTTCTCTGATACCTACGCCACGATTAAAGCGTGGAACCCCAAGATTAGACAGACCATTAAATCTTACCCGAAGATATCTGCCTATATATTTACTAATGTTAGTTAAATATTCTGCTCTCTGCTCATAAGAGCCTACCGGACGACTATCAAATTCTGTACCATCCTTCATCTTACATAAGAAGATTGCAGTACCCTCGTCTTTTCCGGTACCTTCTTTAGCTCCAATGATTTCATACTCTTCTTCTTGAAAATCCTTTACCTTCAGAAGATCATTGCTTCTGGTGTCAAATCCATATACACCAGAAGCATTTCTAACGATAGCACCTTCATACGGAAGGTCTTCACTGACCCATTGATTAAAAAGAAGCATCATTTCTTCTTCTGATGCCACCAATGCAGTGGGGACAATTTTAACATGGTCACTGCCAACTAAAGTGCCGTCAATGAACGCTGGTTTATAAAACCGCTCATAGAATGAGGCTTCAGGCTTCTCTGGAATTGGACGATCATAAACATGATATTCTAACAAATCTGTATCTGCCTTTCTCTTTTTAATTGCCGAAGAAACTCTTTGAAAGTCGGGCTCATTAGATGGACTTCTCCAGTCATGCCTATAAACTTCCCCATCTAAACATTCATTTGAACTTATTATCGATTCTAATTCAGAAACGATAATATCCAGGGTAAAAAATGGCTTCCCGGTTCTAGACCATAGAACAACTTGCTTACCGATTCTTCGACTAAGTGCTCGATAACCATCGAACTTTGGCTGCACATACGCAGGATATTTCATGTGCTTACTACGCTCAGTATATTTTTGAGCAAGCATCGGAAGAAAATATTCTACCTCTGTGCAGACAGGAATGTTATTCACATCTTCTACATATCCCTTGTCAATCTGTTTTTTCCATTTGCTTTGAGCTTCTGATAACGCTTGAGCATATGGGGAAGTTTCATTAGCTTTCCCAATATTTTTCCCGCTGGTAATTTTGCGCGGGCTTCTCTGTTTCTTTCCATCTAAAAGCCCGTGAATTACTGTATATGTAGCGGATTGATCCAAATGTATGCATATGCTAACGGACCAGACCTTGATACGTCCGCTGCTGTCTAAAGCATATAAAGTTGGTAATGCAGTGGTAAGATCTTCAAGTGATGTAGTCATTTATTTTTTCCTTTTAAAAAGCACAACCGCATAAAATACTTACAGCATCCCAAGCAATAACAGCATTCTGTTGCTTTGCCCATGCTTCAAGTGTTAACCCAATTGTAAGATCTGAGATTTCTTTCAAAACAGCATCTTGATTGGTATACTTAGTCATATCAATCTTAACCGATGTTTTATATACTCTTTTATTTTCTAAGTCAAAACATAATCCGTATAAAACATCCTTTTGATATGTAGCTATTAAAACTGTTTGTCCCTCTTTTCCAATCTTTGCTGCCTCAATTAAACTCTCCATGATAATACAAGCATTATCCTGTTGAATCTTGAGAATTTTCTCATCTTCCTTTGTGCCTTCAGTAAATTGAAAACCAAATTTATTCATCGTTTGATGAAACAGCTTTACTCCATCCTGAGTTCTTAGATCTATCGATTTAATATCAGATAAATCTTTTTCAGAATCCTTAATAAACTGCAAACGAGTCTCAGACGAAGATTTTGGGATACTCCAAAGTGGTAATCCGGCCATATCATCATATTTATCCACTGTAATATCTCCTATATTTAGTTTATTAAAATACAAAATTCTCAGCTTCCACTGAGATATAATAATCCTATATTATTCTATTTAAGTTTACCGTGAGATATATTTTTATAAGTTACTATAAACCTAGATACCTTTAAATTCCCGAGTCTAAATCTTTTATGTTAGTTTGAATCTTTTCCAGATGATAACCATTTGGAATTGCCACAACAACATCATCTGTAGAACAATCAACCTCTTTATGAGGAGGATCGAAAAACCCTCCCCAAAGCAATAACAAACAAATCATAATGATCGACAACGTATCGACTGGAGCATCTACATTTACATCAAGACAATACCTAACCCACATATAAAAGAGTTGCATTATAACAAGCACTAAATAAATAATAGCCGGTGTAGACATTATAATATCCTATTATAGAATAAAGCTGCCAAAACAACAAAGATACATTAAAATCGCCAATAATGATGATAAGCCTGTCGCCAAATCATTATCTCGATATGCACGCATACCCATACCCGCCACCACATACAACCCCCATAACATAATGGCGGTAACCACAACAAGTCCAGCGGGACTATTAAGAATATATAGAATAATAAATTCCATTATTTTTTCCTTGTGAGATTGTTACAAACACCACCAACCCGCATCATAATACGTGGAATAAGGATGTCATATGTAAAAAATAAAACTTCTAGAATTACAACCATTTCACCAACAATAGGTATAGACAGAAAGCATACAACAGATGGCAACTCTGTATTTCTTGAAATATAGAATTTTTTTGAAATTAGAATAAATATAATAATTCTAGAAACAATCCAGAAAATTAAATACCCCAACATTTTAAACCCTCCTAGATAGTTAGGTATGTCACTAAAAATATAACAGAAACAATTAAAGCAAAAATATTTGCCACGAGCCCAACCCAGGCCCGAAACTTTTCACCAAAGTTTCTTGCTTTTGGGATTACATCATAACATATTTTTATTAGATAAATATTTATGATAGCCAAACAGCATAGATACCACACGCCCATTAGTTGCCTCCTTTTTAAATCTAATCTCGAATCCAATATTCCCCGTGGTATCCACAACAGAAAAATTTTGTTCCAGCTATTTTTCTTTTTTCTAATATATGATGATGTCCGTAGTAATGTCGTTTCGGTTGATATCCATCTTTCATTGCCATCCAAAACAAATTATCCAACATCCTAACTGTGGTATTTGAATTTCTTCCTATTCTATCATAAGAAACACAGCGTGGAGCTTCATGCGTAATGATTGTATCTGGATGATATGTTAAAAGATTTTGATAAAATCTGTCGAACTCTTCTCGATTTGGTTCCTCACGACGCCACCAATCTATGTTTTCTATAAGAGAAGACTGATTTGTTGAAAATGCTCCACCTAAAAATCCGTGAGATATGCCGCCAATATCTATTACAGACCCACGACGAGCATAAAAAATTCCAGAATCTGGAATAATCTCTAGTAAATCTGCATCACTTTCTGATTCTAGCTTTAGAAATAAATTCCAATTATCGTGATTTCCTCCGCATGTAATAATTGGAATAGACCATTCCCGCGTTAACGCGCGGGCATGGATCCAGGCATCCATTTCTTTTGTATAATTTGGCCAAAAACATCCGAAATCTCCAACTTGAATTAACACAGCAGGAGGATTACAAGACGATTCTGCATCATTGGCGATTTTTTTAATATCTTTAACTCGACAATGAACATCTCCAATATACCAAATCATTTTAATTTAGACTCATTTAAGTCGTATCTTAATAGATAATTTTCCCGACTTTTGTTTACGAGATGCAGCAGCAGAAGTCGGAGGTCGCGTATCCACAAACTCAATTCTGCTACCACAGTAATCGCAGACATAGCGATTAAGATCATATGCACGAGGCATTCTGGCTCTATGGCCAACAACTCCGTGCTTCGGACAATGATATTCAATACCTCGCACCTCCTGCAAATCAGAAACATCATACTGATGATACGTGTGTGAACACTTGTATCCTACAATTTCATCCATCTTCCGTTGAAAAAATACATCATGACCATGATACTCTCCGGTATCAAGCATCAACCAGGCATGCACCATCTCATGAGTTAAAGTGTTTCTAATTTTTTCATCAGAATCTAACAATCGTGGATTTAGATCAATCTTGGTTGGGGAAACTCTATAACCTATGCCTCTATAATGACACCTTCCCGCTGTTGTGCGCAAACTATAATTCCATTCGATTGGAAGATCCGCGGGTAGACTATTTTTAAAATGCGCAGCATTTATCTCTAAATACAAAGCCTCAACATCAATCATATTAACCTCTTATCATAGGTTGAGCACTATGCATTAAACTAATTAATAATGGCTTCACCACGAGTTACAATACGAGGCTTCATAGAAATCTTAATCTTCAGCTTACCAGACGGGGCCTTTGCCTCACGCGGATTAGAAGTATGTTCCTTGATCGGACGCTTAGGTGTAGACAAAGAATCTACAGAATATCCCTCTTCCAAAGCCATGGCATAAAGTTCCATACTAAATATAGCTGGAACAACCATCCCGATATTATCGTTTTTTAGCGCACCGGGACACCGTCCATCACGAGTAATCCAATATCGCTCAAATCGCTCCATATCCCGAACAAGAGCAAAGGTTCCAATCTCAGTTTTAATAATAACTTCATTAGTGTCAATCATGGTTTCCTCCGAAAAATTTTATAAATTTACTACTTTAATTAAAGTGGTCTATTATTTATGATTATCCAGCCTTCTCCATGAGAACTCTTTCCGCACGTTGACGACGACGCTCAACTAACCTCGCTTCATTTTCAGCAAGTTTCTTTTCTTCCGCAATCTGTTCGTCAGTTTTAATTTCAAGCTTTTTAAATCGACGAACACCTTGAAAAATTGGAATTCTAACTTTCGCCTCTACAATAGTCTTTCGAGGTGTAGTAAAATTCTTTCCACCTTCTGTGGCGGTCCTTAGCTTAACAATATTTGACGCTCCAGCATTATCCCTAAGATACTCATCGATATCTCGTTCAAGTTCTGAAACATTACAGGTTTTTCCTGTCACCCAATCAAATTTAATACGGTCACCCATGATTTCCTCCGAGTAAAGTCAATATACTTCCAGCTAAGGGTTTTGGTTATCTTGTTCTTTATGCCCATGTATTACGACGGCATTTTTTTTAATAAGACAATAACTAAACTTAGTAGTAATTGCACTGCCAAGTTTTTGCCGCCTTTGGGCGAAGTTGAGATAATTTGCCTCAACTTCGCCCATCTATTGCCATTAGAACACCCAAGTCTTATACGATAAGAACTGCATGACAAGTCAACATTAGTCCGTAACTCTGCTAAATCAACAAGTATCATCAATATTGACACCAACTTCAGCCTCCAATAGTCCTAATGCCTGAATGTGATGCTAAATTTTTCTTCTTAGAAGCATCTAACAGAGATAGCTCAACTTCTAATTGCGAGGCAATTAGATCTTTGACCTCCTGCATATCAAGAGTAGATTCTGGTTCCACCTCTATGAAAATTGGCTTCTCTACAATTTCTACTGTGACAACTGGAATTGCAATTTGAACCTCATGTACTTCAGGAGCAATCCTATTAGAAGTATCAAGATATACGCCGACTTCAAATATGATTGGATAATCAAAAATATATTCACCATCTTTAGCGAGACCCCAAAACGGATCTAACAGACTCCTTTTATCTCACTTATAATCTGATCTGCTGTGCCTCTATAAGGAGATATTTTTATATGCTCTGATAATATATCATATCTGTGCTCAGTCTTTGGACAAGTCCAAGTCTTCATAAGGTGAGCTTTCCATCCTCCAATCACCTTAACCGTTAACTCAACCTTGCATCGCCCGCCATTTGATAAAGATTTTAAATCTTCTTCCATTATCTTTAAATTCTTTACAATACTTCCTCTATAAGTAAACAAATGGGGTTTATCTTCAAGTTCTTCAATTTTTGGGTTTACATACTTAACCGTCTGAGTTTTTGAAGCTTCTACGAATTTATTCAAGGAATCTAACTGAGACGTAACTTTTTTTTCTAACTTTGAATTATATTTATTAAGTTCATTAATCTTCTTTTCCAAAAATTCTACTTCAGATTCAAGAGAACCGCTATTTTTCGTATTCTTTTTATATTTCAGTATAGACCAAATTATTCCAAATCCTATTTGAATAAACATCATAATAAGCAATACTAAAATTGGCGTCATTTTAAAACTCCTTCTAAACTTTCGTAAAGCTCCTCATAAGAATCAAAGACTCTAATGGAGTCTCCATCATAAAAATTAATTAAACATCCAGAAAACTCAGATTCTCCATCATCATTTTCATAAGTTAACTCATCTATATCACGAATATCTGAAACACGAATTAACTTACGAAGTTGATAAAAAGTTTCATCATCATTTTCTTCTGCTTTAATAACTTTAATCCAATTCAGAGCCTTCATTAAGAATCTCCAGATTCATTTCTTCGGAAATTAAATCCAGTTTAATCTCCGTATCTTCTCCCTCCTGTTTCGATACATAAGGAAGAATTGTATATCTCAAACGAGAACCCCACTTAGCATGCCACTTTGTAGAATCCGGAAAACTAAGTTTAATATTGAGATTTTTCTTTTCCTTCTCTAACTTTTGCAATAATGGACAACTTGGGAAAACTTCTGCCTCATCTTTATGCCAACCATTACCTCGCGCCCCATTACAATCAGTACAAGATGGTCGTAAATTTTTTAAATTATTGGTGCCAGCAAAAGATTGCGGAAGAAGATGATCTATCGTAGCAACCCTATATTTAGATTTTTCATGCGAAGACATCTTTCTATAAGAAGAAACCCTGACTATATCAGTTCTGCACCAAAAACATTTATAACCATAAAGTCTTAATACATCTTGCAATTGAGAATCATGACCAGAAGACATCTACACCACCTTTTGTTTATAATCTAGAATCTAACAACCTCTCATAATCTTCTTCATAAATTCTACCACGAATTAATTTGGTGTAATTAACATTGTCATCACTAATTTCCGTCATAGGAATTTTAATAATTTCTTGTGCAATATTCCATTGGTTTTTAGAAGCCCTTACTTTTCCACCAATGCTTCGTTTATTAAGATAATAATCATACTCACGCTGAAAATTGACACCATAAATCATTTGTAAGTAATTATTATTTCGAACCTTAAACATTGGTGCAACATCAGGATTCCATATCCCAATCGGCTTGATAATTACTCCCTCCATCTTTTTATCATCAGTTAATGTATTAAAGAATTTATAAGCTAAATCGATTTGTTTATCCAATTCTGGTGTTGAGAAATCGATTTCAAACATTGGATTTTCTTCTTGATTTAATCTCACTGATAAAAATCCAAATTTATGATCACCAGGAATTACCTCCCGCCCATCACAATATACAATCTTTAAAATATTAAAAGGTTTAAAATGCAATTCTCCTGCCGAACCATATAGAGAAAGCTGTTCGGAATAAACTTCAATATCTTGAAGATACTGTTCTACATCTGGAAAAGCAAGAGCTTCTAAAGCTTCATATTGAGAAGCAATATGCATTGGATACTTTTTAAGAAGTGTCTTACGATCCATAACACACTTATCTTCTAAAAATTGACGATAAATCGGATCTTCTGTTAAAGACTCTACATCTTTTTTAATGCCAGTAGATGCAAAATACCTTTGGTGAATACGGTGAGAGATTTCATACCCTCCAAAATCTCGCTCAATTAATCCTCCACCTAAAGCATGCCAAGGCATAAGCTCGGATTGAATAATGATTAATTCTGCATCTTTAAAATTAATTTCACACTCATCGGAAAAAAACTTATTATGCAAATATTTAACTGCTTGAATCAAGATTTCAAAATCAAGTCTAACTTCATAACCACGACGAGAATAAAATTTAGTCTTATCAAGATCTCGATGCAAATAAATATCACAATAAGAACCCATATACTTTGGTTGAATAACAACACCTTTCATACCAGCTTCATGATAAATCATGATTGCAGAACGAATGCTTTCAATCTCTCTACGAGTCATATCTTTTGGAGCTGGAGAGATAGTAGGCGAAAAAAACTGAATCTTCTGCTTAATAGCTCGACGAATACGCCCCTCTTCTTTTTCAGTTAAATATCGTTTACCCATTACCAGTCCCCTTTGTTTCTACTTGTTATTCCGGCTGATTCAAAAAACAAATGTCCTTTTTTATCCCATGGATATACAATAAATTTAATGTGCTTTTGACGTGCAATGTTTCGACCCCAATCTAACAATTTAGATCCCAAGCCTTTGCGACGATATTCTCTTTGAATAAAAATCATAAATCCGAGGCGCCGACGGCCATCATAATCAATATATGGAAAAACCCAAGCCCATCCAACCGGATTATAATCTGAATACACAATCTTCACTTGTATTTTATTAAGTGGAATAGAATCATCTCTTCCAGTAAGCAAACGTGCCATACCTGAATTTTTATTAAGAACTAACTTATCCCAATCAATGTGTTGAAGAGCATTTAACAAACTATTTGATTCAAACTCATAATCAGACATGCAAGCCTCACTAATTGACTGTCATAGATGAAAGCATCTGTTGTATTTTATATGCCTTTTGAATTATATGAATTGCCTCTTTTGATCCAATAATGATTACTTCGCCATCAGAATACTCTGCGGATAATGTAAATTTTTCAACAGCATCCTTTAACTTTTCCTCTAAAATATCAGCAGTAATATTTGGAAATTTCAAAGTTAATCGCACCATATTTTTTTCTTAACCTCATATAAAGAAGCGGCCTCAACCCAAAGATTTTGTTCGCATAACTCTCTTATTTCTTCTAATTCCAAAAATCTATCAGGAAGGATATAAAAGTATTCTCTTTGAGTTGCATTCCAATTCTGTTCTGCTACAAGATGTCTTTCATAACGATAAGCAAAAGACCAAATTATATCCCACAGTGGAAATATTCCAGCTAAATCGGATGGCAAATTCCCTTCATAGGCATTAGGTCCGCGCCAAACAAATCCATAATTCCCGGCATTATCCCAGCCCCAACTGTAAGCTGAATCTGGAATCATTACAGATGGACTTATAGAATTTCTCTTCATATAATATAATTGTCCATCTCTCACTAAATAATCTAAATATTTAATAAAAAGTGGTGGTACTACATTACATGGGCTAGAATCTTTACGACTAATGCCCCACATTAGCTTGACCCAGGATCTTTACGAGTTAATACCACTCCTTGAGTAGTATAATCTGCATCAATTCGATCACCAATTCCGAAAAAGGATGCATCATATGGGAGCAATTTAATGATACTAAGAATATATTCTTTAAATTGCTCCTGAGTCATTTCAAAATTGTGATCGCTGTGTCTAAATCCATCATCTTCGGGATCAAACCGATAATAATTATTAAATGTCCTATTTGGAGTAGTAATAATTAATTGTGTCGGAGAGTGCTTATCTAAAATTCGACAGATTAATTCTATCGCTTCTTCAACCGACATATGCTCAATTACTTCTACTAACAATACTATAGGGTTATCCAATAAAGGAATTTGATCCCACTCTTGAGTAAATTTAAATGTTGCTAATTTTCCCATCATTTCTGGAATTTTACGATTAAGATAACTATGATCTTCAATATCATATGACCACCAACTTAATCCATTATTCAACTTCTTTGCTAATCGGCGAGGATAATCTCCATCGCCACAACCAATTTCTATAATGTTAGAAAAAATTTTATCATTAGTTAAAAGCAAATCAGAAATACTTCGCAATCTCATTGATTGAGTATTTCCATATACCATAGTTAGATCATTTGCTCGATCATCATAGCTGTAAAAAATATTCTCCAATCGAGGAGCGAATTCATTAAATAATTCTTCCGATGGAAGACAGGAACGGGCAAAAAGATATAAAATAAAATATGGCACGTCACCAATATTTTCTAAAACTCTAATGTATTTTGATGCTATATCTCGGTTAAGATACCAAGGCTGTTTATTAGTTGCCGCCAAATACATACATACAAAAGCCAATAAATTAATGGTATAATGTATTGTATCTCGACAGACATCTATCTTTAGCTCAAACTGATTCTGACCATTTCTTTTTAGAGAAATCTCCTTAAAATACTTTTCTAAAACCAGCCCTCCATCTAAGTTAAAACCATCTGCATATAAATTATCTACTATAATAGTGTGGTTAAAGTCTCTTGTATCAACTTCTCCAATTGTAGAGTTAAGCCATGGAATATCTGTATCCCGCCAATCTTGATCTGATACTAATACGTGCCGGAGTAACTCTCCAATTAAACCAAGTGCTGCACGAGGATTGCAATAACTTTGAAAATCAATCTGATTAGAGGAATCCTGAGAGTAACTATATTTAGTATCTTGAAAGATCATATGATATTCAATAGGAATCTTTGCGGAAATAATCCTACCTATAGCCACACCATTTTTATGACTTCTCAATTGAATACCTGAAAAACTTTCTGGATTCTTTTTAAGAATATCAAGTGCGTTTGGATTGGTCGATGTAAATCGTATAATCATTATTATTTCCCTTTCTATCCTGAGTATTGAACAATCGATTTTCGAATCAAAATAATAAAACCTTAGCTACAATTCATTGACTTATCTTTACTAAGATCAATAAAACTTTTATTATACAATTATCACCTCTATTAATCCATGACAACCAATGCGCCAAATAGCGGACCTGAGTCCGCCATCCTTACGCTAAATCAAAGCAATCCCGTGGCTTTATATCGATACATTATCTTGATACTTTTTTTTCTAAGATAATAATCTTTTCGACTACATAAATTTTATTACAAGAATCAATTCTTTATAATTTATGAACCGAATTTCCAGCAGTTACATTGCCTTCAATATTATTACAATGAGCAGAATTTCCACAATTAACATTTCCATTAACATTACCACAGTAAACAGAGTTACCAGCGCTAATGCTACCATTTACATTGCCTGTTACTTCTACTGTTGCATCACAAATTAAGCTAACCAAATTACCCTCAATCTTGACAGTAAGAATACCCTGTTCTGCATCTTTACTATCGCCTACCAACTTTCCGTCGATATATATTTCATTATTACGAATAGAAACATTTGAAATATTAGTTGTAAAAAATGTTTTACCGTTAATTTTAATCACCTTTTCCCTCCTTTATCCACTTAATCATTTGCTTAATTAAGAACCAAAGAACCACACACTCTCCAAATACTGGAAGTATACATGAAGAAATTATTAACAAACGATCATGTTTTGTTTCTGGAAAACAATCTATTATCCATAAAAATAATAAAATTATACCACGAAGTGGATAACCAAAAACTATCATATAAATAAAGAGAATGAAAAGTACATTAACAAATGTAAAAGACATGGACATCTCCTACTTATTAAGTTGATTAAAAAACCACTGCCTGGCGGCTGTGCCTAATTTGGGACCAACTTCTTTTACTGTAAGTCCTGAGGCTTCCATCATTATAGCCTCTTCAGTAGTAACGTCATTGATCATCCACCGAACAAACTCGCCTGTGCTACTTCGATCGATAGGCATCTCTTTTTCTTTTAAGTATTCCAAAGCTTGATTCAATCTAACTTCAGTTAGAGTCTCTTCTAAAAACGCAATTACTCCCTCTACCTTTGTTACATCTACTTCGGCTATCTTTTTTATCTTTGAAGCGGAATGCTTTTCTCCCTTGGTCTTAAACCAAAAATCTGGACCCATCCACCCTTCCGTAATTGAGCACCATACGATGCCCTCTCCCGTTCCTTCAATTCCAAAGTAATTGGCGACTGGGCACTTAGCTTCAACTTGCATAGTTAATTCGACCAACTTATTCCTAGAAATTTCTGGATAATTACAATCGACTTCTATTTTGAAAGTTGGAGCTAAATCAGTAATTAAATAAATTCTATTATCATTCAGATGATAAGATTCATCATTGAAAGATGGAATATCACAAAGAGGAACAAAGTATCCGGTGGGAGTTTTATCTTCTAATTCATCACGCTCCCCAACATATACTCCGAACACTACAAAGATTTTATTCGGAAGATATTTAATACCAATTTCACCACCCTGAACACCGGGACCAATCCATTCTCCAAAAACCGTTACTCGTCCAAAAAGATATGGCTCAGTAATTAGTGGAGATAATAGAGAATTAAAAAGAAAATCCCAAACATCTTCGGGAATAGACTCTGTAAATCTACAAAATCCATTGTTATCTGATTCTATAGATAAAATCTTATTCCTAGATTGAGCCTGCCTCACTCCTTCCATACGATGAAAAGATACAGCAGAATTAGTACCATGCATTTTAACAGAACCAATGAATGTAATTTTTGGCATCAAAATAGAACTATCATAAATAATATCGCCATTAACATCTCTACCTACATAAGCGCCTCGTTGACGAATCGAATGAATAGCATCCTTGAATTGACCAATTTTTGGAAAATGAATAAATCGCATTATTACCTCATATTTTTAGTTTTTATGTTTAACTAGTTTAAATGTCCTTGTGAAATGATCTTACCTTATTAGAGTATAGAATACAAATATCCAAGCAATTCGATCTGCATATCGGGTCATCATGAGGATCATGATTTTTCATCCAAGCAATTCTTTCCTGTCGCATATTTGGTCCAATCTTTCCAATTGGTTTACCACTTTCCCTCATATGAATAACACAAGGATAATGCTTCCCATTAACTACCACAGAATCGTCCTGAATTAAATAACAAGTATGAGAATCACAATCTTTCATACCGCGCACATTATGGCCGGCTAAAATATTATTAACTCGATACTTAAGAATCGGGTGAGCCTCAAGTATCTGTGGATCGATATCCTCTACTCCTTTTAAAAGAACATTATATTGTGCAGCAGAAATCAAGCGAATATCCGCAACTCCAAGTTCATGAGCAAAACGAACAATATTCGCCACATTAGAAACATTCTCATGAGTAATAACAACTCCTACCGTAACATATGTTCTTGCTGACAAATATTTGATATTTTCAATCACCCTATTAAAAGAGCCCTCAACACCACCTGCCATAATATCTCCATCAGATGCACAACAAGCATCAAGTGAAATAGAGAAGTCATTTACTCCCGCTTGAACCAGATCGTGATAAACCTCGGTTACCATGGAGCCATTGGTAGAAATAGCTATCCGTTTAATCTCGCGACTCTTAGCATATTCTACCATCTGATAAAGATACGGATTCATAGTCGGCTCTCCTCCGGAGAATCGAATATTAACTAATCCATCATCTGCCCAATAATCAATAAGGGTTTTTGCATCTTCAAAAGAAAGATAAGAACTATTCTTCTTCATCTTGCAATAAGGACAACTAAAATTGCAATCCTCCGTAATTAAAACTTCGCATCGTTGCATAGGAGAAGAGGACGAAGTATTTTTGGCTCGCTCATCGTGCAAACTATAAAAACCAATTTCTTCAAGCTTCATATCATTATCCTCTATTGTTCAGATTATTGTTTAAATTACATCCATATTGAATATCACCAGCTTCTTCTGTTCATCGGTTAACATCTCAAATATTCCTGAGAAATCTCCGGGTCCTGTGAATAACTTAATTTGATTTTCAACAGCATAATTGATCATCTGAGGAAGCAGAGATAAAATCAGGTTGAAGATGTGTTCTTCGGAAGAAGCTTTAGCTGCATAATAAGCGGCATAGGCAGCATCAGAATTATAAGTAACAGCATAAGCAGCATAAGCAGCATAATAAGCAGCATTAGCAGCATAAACAGTGGCATCAATAGCATAAGCAGCATCAGTAACATAATAAATAGCAGCATCATAAGCATCAGCAGCATATCCTTCCAAATACATCTTAGCAACTTCAACAGCTTTTCTCGGTCTTAAATCCTTCGGATACTTCTCTTCAAATATAGGCAGAACATCTGCGGCAACTGTATAAGCAATCAATACAGATAAATATTTAGGAGGATTAATGAATAAAACCAAATCTTTTGATGAAATCATTTCCAATTCCCAATTACATCCATATTGTATATCACCAGCTTCTTCTGTTCATCGGTTAACATCTCAAATATCTCTGAGAAATCTCCAGGTCCGGTGAACAACTTGATTTGATTTTCAACAGCATAATTGATCATCTGAGGAAGCAGAGATAGAATAAGATTAAAGATGTGTTCTTCGGAAGAGGCTTTGGCTGCATAACAAGCAGCATAAGCAGCATTAGCAGCAACATCAGTAGCATCAACATAATAAACAGCATAAGCAGCAGCATAAGCAGCAGCATAAGCAGCAGCATTAGCAGCAGCATTAGCAGCAGTATTAACAGCAGCATAAGCAGCATTAGCAGCAGCATTAGCAGCATTAACAGCGGTAGCAGAATCAACCGCATATCCATCCAAATACATCTTAGACGCTTCAACAGCTTTTCTCGGTCTCAAATCCTTCGGAAAATGCTTTTCAAATATAGGCAGAACATCTGCGGCAACTGTATAAGCAATCAATACGGATAAATATTTAGGAGGATTAATGAATAAAACCAAATCTTTTGATGAAATCATTTCCAATTCCCAATTACATCCATATTGTATATCACCAGCTTCTTCTGTTCATCGGTTAACATCTCAAATATTTCTGAGAAGTCTCCAGACCCGGTGAATAACTTAACTTGATTTTCAACAGCATAATCGATCATCTGAGGAAGCAGAGATAAAATTAGGTTAAAGATGTGTTCTTCGGAAGAATCTTTGGCCGTAAAATAAACAGCATTAGCAGCAGCATTAGCAGCAGCATAAGCATCAGCAGCATTAACAGCAACAGCAGCATAATGAGCAGAAGGAGCATAATGAGCAGAAGGAGCATCAACATAAGCAGCAGCATCAACCGCATATCCATCCAAATACATCTTAGACGCTTCAACAGCTTTTCTCGGTCTCAAATCCTTCGGAAAATGCTTTTCAAATATAGGCAGAACATCTGCGGCAACTGTATAAGCAATCAATACGGATAAATATTTTGGAGGATTAATAAAAAGAATCAAATCTCTTGATGAGATCATTTCCAACCTCCAATTGCATCCATATTATATATCACCGATTTCTTCTGTTCATCGGTTAACATCAACATGAATAACATCATAAGAAGAATAATACCCAATGATATTAACTTCATCAATTTGTGTATAAATTTCTCTAACAAACTCAACAGATACTGAATTTTATCGCTATCTAAATATTTTTACTTAATTCAAACTTTTCTTAGACGTATATCTTTTGTATATTGCTATTTAAATATAGACAAAACATCTAAAACAACCGTATAAGCAATTATATAACTAAATATGAAGGAGGACTGATAAACCATAATAAAAATCAATCCACTCTTTTTCGCTCTCGCAATTCAGTTGGAATAGGTAAAACTTAGACAACTTCTTCAAAGAAAATCTGTGTAGAATATATAGATACGATGTAGCTTTTTGTAATATATTCATATCTGATGCAAATATAATCATCAACATAACAACTATATTTTGCATTCCAATCACTTGGCAAATTTATTTCATACTTAAAATAAGTCTGAAATCCAAACAGCCGCCATATTGACCACTTAGATCTTTGCACTTCTACTTTGATTTGAAATTTACTCGCCAACCTTTCTTCTGCTACAATTTTCCTCTGCCCGGTTATCATAATCAACCCTTCAATTTCAGTTGATTTTACTGATACGTCACGAAGCACAATATGCTCTTCCGGTAAACATATAATTGCTTTCTTATAATTCATTTTAATCTTTTCGAGTAGATTCATATGCCTCATTAGCACCGTAACGTGTAGACCGGCCAGTCTTAGGATCTTTCCAACCCGGAATTTGCCTACGAGTTTTGCGATAAACCTCTAATGTATATCGCGTAATCTCATCTTCTTTTCCTAACGTCCAATACATAGCCTTAAACGCAGCACCGTAAATCAAACTCTTTGCATGAATAGTTTTAACTTTAAGATCCATCACTCCCTCCATTATTCTTTTTTAAATAGAACCTTATAAATATCCTGAGAATTGAGTGCGTTTGTTCCTATAGCATCTCATATATTATAAGGTTAACAATTGAATTATTTTTGCAGAAAAATTCGTATCAGTTACTGAAATGTCATATACCGGAACGGCATACTCTTTTAAATAAGCAATCATATCCAATCGCCTTGGTGTATTATTACTAACACAAGCAACTCTAAATCCTCTTTCTCCCAAAAATTTTTTACAAACCTCCATCCCATTAATGGCACTTCCCATATCATGGTCCAATAAAATCAAATCCCATTTAATTTTTGCATGATTAAGATAATGATTGATTTGCTTTACACCACATGCAAAGATAAAAAGTGTATCAGAAAAATCCCCACAAAGAAGATTATATCTGGCTGGTTCATCATCAATCCATAACACGTAATGCATAATCAATCCTTAAATCTTTTCTTTAAATTCTTCTTGTTTATTCGCTTTATCTGAACGCACATTACACCAGTCGTTAGATAGCTGTGCATTTATAGCCAACTCCTCTAACGCTCTGGTGTGTATCTTTTCTTGTTCTAATTTCAACTTCTTAATTTTATTATCATAACTCCATGAACTATAAAGAAGTATAGTCTTGGGCACAATCATTGTTATTCCCAAAACAAGCATTACGATTACAATAATAAGAAGCAAACCACTAATGCCCAAGACCATAAAATCTCCTTTACTTGCCAATATTATATAGCATATTACTTTCACCACTCAAAACAGTAGTGGGAACGGAACCATTCCATTTTCCAATCAAAGCCTCTTCTACCTCCAACCTGCGAAGCTCCAACACTTCCTTTGTCAGAGACTGAGTAATAATCCGGTTTGCTTCAGCCTCAGATTCAGATCTAATTCGCAGAGAATCAGCGTCAGCCTGAGCAGATACAAGCTGTTTACGAGCCTCTGCCTCAGTCATTTGGACCTCTCGACTAACTCGATCTGCTTCCTGAGTTGCAGCCTGAGCCATTTCCATTGCTTGCTTAATCTTCGCAGGAAGTCTAATTTCTGAATTGAGCGTCAGTCGATTAATCACCAAACCGTTTGGCCCAAATTCCTTTTGAGTTCGCTCCTGAGCACAAGCTACAGTCTCAGTCTTAAATACACCATAAAGATCCTGCACCGTTCGATTATTCTCGCTGGCGCATGCATTAAGCGAATCTCGAACATAATCTCGAACCTTAGAGTCGATTGTACTTTCAAGATCAGGGCCATAAGTCCTAATCATTGCAATGATACTGGAATCGTCAACTCCAATAGAATATGAAATACCGATATCCGCATTAACTGGCTGTCCATCTACTCCCGCAAAAGTAATACTCTCATCATTGGGAGAACCATCCGTAGGATCTAAAGTCCACACCGCTCGCTGCTCGCGAGTTGGCAGAGTATAAATTTCGGTACATGGTCCAGACCAAACCCGACCACTGCGAACTACAGTATATCGTTCTGCGTCAGGCATATCGCCACATACAGAGGTTTCAATCGCCACGGTTCCCGGCGGAATCACACAACCGGAAAACATACCAACGCCAATCATCACAAGAATCATCTTACTCATATTCATAAGCACCTCTTTTAATTAAATTGTTTATATTATTCTTCAGGGATTTCAACACCCGCCCATGGTCCATACGTTACATTACCAATGACAACCAATCCACTATCTTTCGGTTCCTTAATAATCTCTGGATTTGGAATCTCCCTTTCCTCACCCTTAACCGTAACTCCTTCTGCTTTAAAACTAAATTCAAATCCCGCATTTAGTTTTGGTAACGGAATTGTAATTGCGGTTGCACAAGTCCTACATTGAAAAGACATACACGGCGCGCCATTTACAGCCACCATACCCCAAGCAAGATCTAAAACATTACAACTACAAAACGGTTGCTCAAAATGAAATACGGTTTTCTTATACAAGATAACCTCCTGATTATTTATATTTTATGAATCAATTTATTCAGTTGGATCAAACATCATATCCGCGTCATAAAACGCGCCAGACACTCCCTCTGAACGAATAGCTGCAAGGCTAACCCACTTTCTTACTCCACCGCATCCATCATTTGGATTTGAAATCAAACGAAAATCTCCACAAATTTGATGCTGTTCATATGGAGAAAAATCCAATGAAGAAAGATCCTCCGACCTAACCGGATCCACACCAATATATTTTGGAATTTCACAATTGATAAATTTATCATAATCAAAGTGATCTGAAGAGTTAAGATTAGGACTACCGATCACATAATTACTAATCGTTTTAGACTCCTTATAAATCAAATTTTTATCAAAAAAGCTAAGCTTCAAGTTACTTGCTACATATCCAAAAACTTCTCCAATAAAAACTTCATCTCCCCAAAAACTTGAAGGGGAAAACGGATTAGAACCAACAACGGTAACGGTGATTACCTCACCACTTATATTGTGATACGCGAACGTACCACAAGCTTCAGCAGCCCTTGCACTAAACCAACCATATTTTTTCTTTCCAAACATAATTTCACTCCTTTTCTAAAATAATTGATCCATCAAGCCTTTCAATGATCGCTCGAATTTTATCTCCAGTGTCATCAGCTACAACCTTACCATCTTTTAAATAAAAGAATGGATAAAAATTTCTAACCCAATAACAAAGAGCCTCCGTGGATAAATATCCTTGATTATAAACATCTCTAACCGCCTTCATCCAGACTCTAATCTCATTAATACTTTGTCCATCCAAAGAAACAGGACATTTGCCGGCAGGAATCAAAACGTAATCCTGTCCCTGAATATAACCCGGTGCAGATATCTTTTTAACTTCTTCTTTATCTCTTGACGAAGTATCCTGAGAAGTTTCATCATCCACACTAATATCTTTCGCTATTTTAATTTTGATTTTAATCGAATCTGACTCTTTGGGTTTTTCAGACACCACAAATAAATATCCACAATTAGGACAAGTATTGCTACGAACTCCCGGATACTTATCACACTTGGGACAATGCTTCCGACCCCGCGCTGCTTTATCTGCTACAAGATTACTCATCTTACTCCTTATATTTACATCATCTTTTTTATTTATAACGGAAGTTTAATCCCATCCTTATCACAGATTGGCTCGCCTGCTTTAATTTTATCAAGCAACCTCTGATCATTTTCAGTCCACCAATCACCCATCTCAACAACCTGTTGATCTGTAACGTTAAAAAATGCAACAATCTGCTCAACAGTCTTTGAATCATCCGACCGACCAGAACAACCACAAGACCAATGTTTATCTTCCAAATTATATGCATTAAACATTAGAACACCATTCCAACCATAGGAAACATTCACCTTTGTAATGCGATGATTAAATCCATCGCAATCATTAATTAAGTCTCCAACACGACGATCCGCTTCCTTAATCATATTTCTAAGAGTCTTCGCATGTAGATATTTCCATGCGACACGACTCTTCCCGCGATAAAGTTTATGCGGCAAACCTGCCGCTCTAAGAGCCATAGAAGTTTGTCGTCTAAGTGCATGATTTCCCATAAATTTTACTCCGGTCCGGGACAACGCTCGGGATAAACATAATTATAATTTTTATAATGAACTTCGTGACCACACAAATTACACTTATACCATCCAGGAGCAAATTGATAAGAATAATCATGCAACAGAAGAGGCTTCACAACCGCAACAGGCTCAACAGGAACTTCTTCACTGTATCTAATGATAGCTTCTTCACTAATCTTATAAGCCAAGACGGCTTTTTGTTTATAATGAACAAGAGTAAAATCAATAATCTTTTTAATCTGTTTTCGACTACAAAGAATGTCCACTGGAATCATTCTATCTCGAAAGATGATTCCATCAGGAGATGTCCATTGACCCTTAACTCCCTGAGAAACTGTAAACCCTCCAGCAATAGAGTGAACGTAATTCACCCACGCCTTATAATGTTCATAAGAAAATGATTCTTGACGACCATAGGCCGGAACCAAAATTCTCCACATGATTAATTTCATCATTTCATCCATGGAAAAAGATATCTGCCCAATCAAAAATTATATTTTGTTTTTTAACAATCAACTCAGTTTCTGGCACACCTGTTTCGCCAGAATCATTACGGATCATATAATAACGCACCCCATCTGTAGTACCGAGATATCTAACGATTTCTACATCGACATCATAAACATCGGTGCGCCAAATGGCGGGTCCTGGTTGTAACATTATTATTGGTCCCTCAAGTTAAAACTCAACTCACACATAGGCGAGCTACACAATCCATTATTATACAGATGATTATCTTTTTAAGCTAAACAAAAAACAGCCCCACCAAACTTTTTTAAAATTTTATTAAAAAAAATTAGTGTGACACGAGATCAAAGTAGTAGAATCCCCGTAAGGGTTTTTACACCAGCGGTAACTGCTGTTAACCACTTAAGGCTAACAACAAAGTCAATTAGCTTCATGCAAAATAACATTGCTGTCAGCCTTAATAAATTCTATGTAACTGTTTATTCCAGGTTATTAACCTTTCCTATATACCAAATGCTTCACTGAAAAAACAGATGTTCGAATGCATAACTCATTTTGTATGCCATGTGATAACAAGTTTTGTAGAATCATTATCATCCGGTTCAATGATTTGAAGGGCGTATTCTGCGTTCTCTGGAATTATAACGGCTGAGCGATGATGATCATCCCAAGCATCTTCCATATAGTTACGAAGACCTTGCCGAATTAGATCGAAAGCTAATTTTGTAAGTTGTCCGTTTTCATCTAAAATTTGGATTTCAAGTTTGTGATTCGTTTCCGTTACTTGTTTAAACTTACCCATCTATAAATCTCCATTGATAATTTCCATTTCAAATGTATCTGAATCATCAATCCACTCTGATTCTTTTGGGATCGATTTGTCGTGAATTTCGTAATCTTTAATTGGAACAAGTGGTAAGTATCCACAATATCCCGAAACAAATTCTGGTAATCGCCCTTCCCTTTCTGCTTCATTTATTTCTTGTTTCAGCATAGCACAAAGCGCTGTTACAACTTCTGAATGAATTGCTTTTGGCGCAACTCTGAATTTTTTATTTGAAACAGGTTTGAACGTAATAGTAACAGACGGCATAATATACCTCGAAACGCGTTATGCCTTGCGAACCTTTTCTAATCTCCAACTAGGGCATGGATTAAACGCTTTTCCGCCCCATTCATACCATAAAGATTGAGAAATGATACTGTCTGGAGATCTTTCTCCGGTTTCTAAGTCTAAAAAGCATCCAATCACCGTAGAATGTTTTGTTTCAAACTCTTCAAGTAATCTGGAAATTGTTTCAAGTAACTGTTTGTGATCTGATGTATTCATTATATATTTAACTCCAGTTTAAAACCAACCATCGCCTAACAGTTCTTTTAGTTTGGCAGTATTTCTATGGATTGCAATTTTATAAAATTTAAAATCATTATCATCACCCGGATCCAAATTTGATTGATGTCGCGAAATGTAATCTTCAATCATTTCTTGATCCTTTCTTCGATTAATGCTTCTAAAACACTTTTAGATCCATAATTTGATCTCGCTATAGCTGTGGCGACGGTTTTTGGCGAAATTTCCATGTTGATTGTTCCGTCTTCACTTGGAATTTTAAAGATAATTGGAAAGTTATAAGTTATCACAAGGAACTCCTATATTCACGAATTGGTAACGCCAATGATTGGAAGTGCATCTATAAAAACAGAACAACACTCAGCTAAAACCTTTCAGGTAAATATGGTTTAGCGTGAGTTTGCATTTTAAGTTTGCATTTTAATCTTCCGAGTTACGGTCATAAATTTGATGGACATATGCTAATAGATCTTTTTGTCGAATAACACAAGCGGTTTTTGAGCCCGGGGGATAGCACCATGTATAATCCTTTGAATAAACATCAGTCAAAATTACACGTCCATGATGTTTAACAAGATGCCAGCCGCAAGGTTCGTTTCCAACAAACTCAAAACTATCAGGAGGTTCTGAGTTTGTGTATGCGGAGCCTTTATCTCTATAAATCTTTATACGTTTTTTCCCAAACGTAACCCACTTAGATTCGCCCGTTTCTCGAACATATTTAATAGCATCATATACGATTTGTCGAGCCTTTCCGGTTTTACAAAGATTACCCATGACTACTCATAAACCTCTCTGCTTCCGCTTCTTGTCTTGCTTGTACTTTAATTACTGAATCATTAGGATAAGTCAAATGGAGACTAAGGTGAGGAGTACAACCCGGAGCAAATATCTTATCTGCCACGCGGAAGGTTTGCCACGATCCATCCACATAAAGATTGATATGATCGCCAACTCTTGGCATTTCTCCAGTCTGAAGGCTTAAATGTTTACCATCTTTATTCCAGATGCCATCAGGATATAGAACATTTACAAGTCTAGAACCAGTATTAAAATCAATTTTGGAAAGAAGATTTTGAATCTGTTCAATAATTTCTAGAAATTTATCCTCTAAAGCTTTATCCATGGTGGCCCTCCTTAAGAGTTATTAAAAGTAATCGTTACGTGCATCTGAGTTTTCTAAAGTTTGAATAAAGAATGAAAACTCAGTTCGGATTAAAAAGAGATTATAAAGAAGTCAATAAAAAGTGTCTAAGTTTATGCACAGAGATTGTTATAAATCTAAAACTCGCCTCTGCGCATACATGCACATTTAGAAATATTAACTAAGTGGTTTCAATCAAGTGGTTTCCAAGGAACAACTTTAAAAAAATTTGTGGCATCTGCGTGTGACAGATTGCGACGATCCATTTCACATTGCAGTGTTTGTAAATTTTCAATAGCCCTTCTCACTCCTTCTCCGCCCGAAGAGATAGATGCTTTATAATCGTAATAAACCTGTATTTCTAAACTCTTAAGATCAGAGTCGCTGATCTCTTTAAGAGGTTCTGCCTTCATCAGATGAAATAGACTTACATGAATCTTATACCCTTCGGTATCCGATGTAAAATGAACCAGATAAGAACCGTTGGCTTCTCCATCTTCTCCAATGGAAATAGGTTCAGAATCAATAGTGCCGATTTTATGCCAAATTGATTTAGGCAGAGAATCGTCTTTTAGAATAAAGACTTGATCGCCCTTTTGTGGGATATGCACACAAGATTTCTCTACCCCTTGTCCATATAAAATATCTCTACCCATAAGGCTTTGAGAAAGAAAAGATTCTTCTAAAGTCTTTTCTGCGTTACACAAGTTATCTCCATGCACAGACATATATAAAGTGCGAATAGTATTATTCATACTTAAAGTGTATGGAATTCGATAAGTAGGCATGCGTGTATCTCCTTAAGAACGTAATCTTTTCAAAAAATCTTCCAACCATACACTAACTATTCTGCTTAGTCCAATTTCAGTTGATTTTCCCAAGGATTGAAACCATAATCAGACTGATCTGTAAAATCCCGCGGTTTAATACCACGACGTTTCAATTCCGTTATAACAGCTCGATAATTTTTAGAGGCGCCCTCGTGCTTATCATCCGGAGCCCTCTTATGATCAAAGTAAGTCATCAGAGTCGATAGACTGGCATTGGAAAGAAAAAACATTTTATACTCCTACGGTTAAATGAACGCATATGTGCCCATGTCTAAAGAGCGGGAGTTTCAGAATCAACAGCGCGAAGAGTATAGATTCAGAGATAAGGTTCCTTCTCCTTGCGGAGAGCTAAAGCTTTTTCTGCATTGCAAAAATTGAAAAAAATTCCGATCCGGGAATCCAACATCCACCGTTATCAGACATTGCAATGATATAAATTTTCATAGCTTTATTCTCCTTGTTATTCTGCGTCGAGACTCAGCGGAAACTTGCGAAAAGGTTAGTTAATCCACTAAAGGTTAGTAAGCCCACTTTGGATAAGCATTGCGATCATATCCTAACGCAGCCTGATCAAACAATCCAACTCCATCAGAGACATAGAAATACTCGACACGATCACTTGCGTTCAGCATTTCCAACATCGGAGTAAGATATGATCGTTCAACGGTAATGACCGAATAACCCTTTTGCCCTTCTACTTTTAGACCTTCAAAGTAGAAAGAAAAGTATGCGACGCGAATAATTACCATTTGCATGAGTATCTCCGTATGAATGAGAATTTGTATTTACCTAAAGAGAGTTAAAAGTCACTTAATCCACCAAAGGTTACTTAACCAACTTTGGATAAGCATTGTGATCATATCCCAGCGAAACTTGATCAAACAAGTTAACTCCATCAGAGACATAGAAATACTGAACCAGGTTACTTTCATTCAGTATTTTTAATACCGAAGTAAGATAGTCTCGGTTAACGGTAATGACGGAGTAATTATTCGAGTCTTCCGCTTCGCATTCAGAGTCTGCGATACGAATGATTATAGTTTGCATGAGTATTTCCGTATGAATGTCTTATATAAATATCTGGAAAAAAAATTTCCAGAATATATTTTCGGATATGCGTATCTGTATACGGACCTTAATGAAACTCTGGAAACTCTGTGTGATATGTTCGCACACGTTGATCATCTTTTTTGTTAATAACAGTATCACAATGATTCTACGGCTTATTCTGCAAATCCTCACTCTCAGTAATAAATACTCTTTCACTTTCTTTAGGAGAGTGTTTGAAGCGAGTGTCAGTAGAAAGAAAACGCATGTTCATGTCTGTGAATAGGTTGTATGATATTTCTTTAAATATTTCCAGATTATATTTTTTAGGTATGCATTTAGGTATGCATTTGCAGCGATGCTTTAATAAAAAGGAGTAAATATTTTTATAAAGTTAGAAAGGTACCTGGGTCAGTTTTCAACCGTTACTCAGTTACTTTTAACTTTTAAAACTGCACCCCCCCCCCTTTAAAAACTTTTCATTCTCAGAAAAAGTCGATTACTCAGAAAAAGTCCCATCCTCAGAAAAGTCTTTATTCCCAGGAATCTTCTTTCTAATGAGAGATTCTTTGTACGAGTTATAAAAGTAAGGTGCAGTTAAAATGATAACCATAATCAACGGCAAAAGTTTCCAGAACATTTACGCTCCCTATTCAAAAAGGATTACGACCAAACGGGTATCAAATGGGTAATCAGTCTTCGTCTCCTCTATTTCCTCTGATAACAGAAAGCAAGTATAGAATAGAGACGAATCCAAACCACAAAAAAAGAATAAGAAAAAATTCCATCATGTTATTCTCCTCTAAAAATAAATAAATACCACAGCAAATAAAGAAAGCTGAGAGTTAAGATCAACTCCATTCTTTTTTAATTCTTTCTTTGTTATTTCTTTGGTCGTTTTGGTCGTTGTGCCATCCACTCCACAAACTCTGCGAGCAGTCCTCGATAAAAAGTATCAAGCTCATAAAGCAGAAGAACGAATAATACCAGAAAAAGCATTGCAGCAATGATGCCAAAGATTATTGATGTCATAACTGAAACTCTCCCTTAGTATTAATCAAGGCAATCCAATGGATTGCTAACCAATCCGTTCTATTTACAGCCTTGTATTAGCTTCATGATTTTTTTTATAAGATGATGATGTATAAGAGTTGGTTATATCTTGTGCAAAGTTTTTGTATCCAGTTGAATAATGCGCATGACAAACTTTTGCCGCCATGGATTGTTTGTGCTGCAAAGTTTTTGTACCCAGTGTCGACTGTAGCTGGTGTAAAGGTTTTGCCGCCTGGGATTTGTATGGTCGGCATGGATATTGCATCAAGCAAGAATCATGCCGGATATTGCGTTAAAATTTTCCGCCAAAGAATCAATCAGCCGTTTGTTTCTGCTTCTCGATTTTTAACATGCACTGCGCTGTCTACATACACCGCGCTTTCTTTTGAAGATATATATCGAACACCTTCTACTTCCCAAATTACCTTGTCTTCCTTTAGTAAAACATAAACCACTAAGTTATAAGCAGGTCTATTATCGTCATCAATAGACAGAATTAGATCTCCAAATTTAAGATAGGCAAATCGAATGCGTGTTACTCCAAGTTGTTCTACTCCATAATCTTCACACACATCTGCATGAGAATCCTGAGAGTTAAACCTCCAATAGTGACTCATAACTTACAACCTCCTATTCTTATTTCTTCCCGGCAGCAGAAGTCCCCTGTTGAAGATAGACAGAGTCCCTTCCTTATCGGAAGGGACTCGCTAACCTATGGAAGCAGAGATATAATAAGATTAAAGATGTGTTCCTTGCAGACTTAGGCCCTCTATTGAAGCTCCTGGTCTCAAATCCTTCGGACCCTTCTCTTCAAGTCCTTCCCGGCGACAGAAGCCGGGCCCCATTGAAGCAACAGCTTTTCTCGGTCGTAAATCCTTCGGATACTTCGTCCTTCCCGGCGACAGAAGCCGGGCCCCATTAATACTAACTCATATAATGACTCATGCAACCTCCTGTTTTAGTTTCTTTTTGATGTATATTGGAGTATCACCCCAACACATATATCGCTCACCGTTGTCTACGCTCCAATACACGCGCATTAATTCGTATTTGCGAGAAACAAACGTAACCTCATTCCACGCTGGCTTATAATCATCAGTAAAGGATAAGATCAAATCTCCAACCTGGAGATCGGCAAATCCGATGCGTTGTGCCTTAATCAAGTCTGCTGGAAATAGCTCGCACACATCAGCGTTGCAATTTGTCAGGTTGAATACGTAGGGTTCGTCCAATAGTTTGCCCTCAAAGGATTGTCTCCACTATCATCCAGTTCGATGAATCCGTCTGGAGAGTTTGTGGGAGAAGTGATTGAAATAGTTATATCTTGAAAATGATCTTCAATCCCTGGCGGAAAAATATATTCAATCCACCAATAAGGTTGAACATCACTATTGAGCGTGTATCCACTAAATGATGCCAAGGTTTTGCAATCATCTACTCGCAACAAATCGAGTGTGATTAGAACCGTATAAAATGGTCCAACAACAAGCTTCTTTGTTGCATCTGGTCCTCGTTCGAAGATGATATAATACATATCAACCCTCCTCATATACTTTTGGATGTTTATATGCGAGACATCTCATCTACAATTATAGAGAACGGAGATATAGGTATCTCTCTGCATCTTCTGAAAGCACTTGTATGATATGTATTATTTGACATGCGAATCGACGAAAAAACAACAAAAACACATATATGCAAATGCTTTCAGAAGATGCAGCTGAGAAAGTAAAGACAAGAGAAAAAGACTTATGCAAAGAAATGAATCCATATTCTAAATCTTTGCATATCAAATATTCTTTTCTGAAAAGATCTTGAGTTCCATCAAGATACGCTAACGCTTACCTTTGTAGTAATTGTGGCGGGAATTACCTTGATTGCAATAAAGTCATCCGAAGGAAATGCTCGGGACGCAAGTTTTTGAACTTCTACCACCCACTCCTGTTCGTTCATATATGCAACATATGAACAAGTGGTTTCTGTAGAAGGACCATATCCGTGCCCGGGATTTGTTCGACTTCTTTCATCACCGGGAATATGGATTGTTTGAAACTTGAGAATAGCCCAATGCTGACACTTTGGAACACTATCAGCATTTGATACATAAATAGCCATGAGTAATTCTCCTTATAAAATAAGCCCTATTTGCCAACAGTCTTTAGGAAATACAGAAAGAATATTTCAATCGGAGTCATCGATGTTGTAATCTTCTATCGCCAGATACTGATCAAAAGCCGCTTCATTTTCATCATCATCTTTTTGCATGGCGCCGTTGAGATATGCCGATGCAATCACATCTTGAAGCCAAGGCTCCCTATCGAGAAGGTTGGACAAATCCGGCCACTCTTCACACGAGAAATCGAAAAACGATTCCAAATCAGACTCCCAAGAAGGATCACAAACTGAACATCCAGTGTTATCGCGACACGTACAAGACATTAGATACTCCTGAGTAGTAAAGGTTTTTCCAAAAAGAAATCGGAGAGTCAAACATTCTTACGCTCGGAACACTGTCATCTCCGATTCCTATTGGATTTACACCCCTTAGTTACTACGGAGGATATTTTTTTAGAGATGCAGTTAAGTTTTTGCCGCCGCGGAAGAGTTGAGAAACTCTTCCTTGGTTTTCATTTCATCCGCAAGGAATATGTCCGAGGATAAAGACTTCCTCTGCACCAACTGGAGTGCAAGCACACTTGATATCTCCATCTTCTTCCCAGAGTCGAGAGGTTTCATCCTCTCGACAAGTGTATTCACACTCTTCTGAGAATGAAATTAAGACTTGTTGCTGAGAGTATCCGTATGAACCAAATCCCAAAATAGAGACTACAAGTAAACCCATCAGAATGATGAACAACTTTGGCATGGTTCGTTCAAACCAAGTATAGAGAAAAGATGAAATCTTTTTAATCCAACCTGGCGTCAAACGATCAAGAAACCTGATAAGCCATCCCGGATTCTTCCGAATCCAGACGTGTTTATATACCTTGTCCTGATCATTCCAGATAAAATCAACCATCCTAAAGCCTACAGCCCATCTCCAAAATAGAGCAGGTCCGGCAAAAATGAGTACGGTTACTAACATCACTCCAACTATAATCCCAAGAAACTGAAGGCCACCAATCAAATACATAGTTACACAAGTCATTACTACACCTCTTAAGTATAAGAATTAATCTTAATTGAGGGTATCGAGTGTTTGATTACCATCAGAACCGAGAACAGAAGCAACAATCTGTTGCATCCACACACCCGAGAGTTGTTCTACTTCCGCAGAGACAACTGCTGTTTTCGCCTTCATCTCCATGCATGAAGCACTATTATTCCAATCAATAGCTGCTTGCATTACCTCTGGAGACCAATACTTGCTATAGATAGCGGCAACTCCCTCAGCCAGAGCATCTTTGTTTTCATTAATCATCTTAAGGATGGCATCACCTTCATTCCTTGAACGATCAGAGGGGTTTTGAGCTACCAAGGATTCAACAAGCCTGGTCAAGTAGGAAATAGAAATTTGGATCACATCAGCAACCCGAACCAATTCCATGGCAAGGTTTTCATTATCTTCAAGAGGCATCGGAAGCTCCTTTGTTAAAAGGGTTAAATGTTAGAAAAGTTAAATAGTGGTGAGACCCTTACATCAACATCTCAAGGACTCCGCAGGTGTCTCTAACGCATCCACTCATACGTCTATTACTGTAGATCTCGGGCTGCTCACCATCACCGCTTTCGTAGTAATACGGGGGCGGGAATTGAACCCGCGTTTTCTCAGTTGTCTGAGCGCTCTAACCTTGCTGAGCTACCACCGGATTGTAACTTATGGGGATCAGGATCGTATGGAAGCTACTCCACTTGTTCGTGAGACCTTCGCCACTCTCACTATCCGGATAGCTTTTTCCGGAACCGCTCGTTATTAAATGGTGGGACGTTGGGGACTCGAACCCCAAACAAACGGATTAAAAGTCCGCTACTCTACCAATTGAGTTAACGTCCCTTTATTCAGGCAGATGTCAGGTAGAAGCCCCGATCTTTGAACGACTATTGAAAAGCATAGTACAAAGGAAACAAAGCCCCCAACCCTGAAGCCAAGTGATTGCAGGAAGCCCCACTCCGATCACAGAGGTAGCTCCAACAAGCAACCAGTTCCACAGAAGCATCAGAACAAATCCGGTGATAATAGCTGTAAACACGGCCGAAGTCAGAGCGGCAAGGATAATAGAGATCGCGGAAAAAAGCCTGGTCAGGAATCGCATTGGATAATCTCCTTTGAAATGGTGTTTGCTTACAGCCCTATATTACTATGTGGAATATTTTTTTAGAGTTGCACATATGCGTGGGCGGCAAAAATTTGACATCGTAAACGCAGGAACGGGACAAACCCGAAAGCTTGTCCCGAAAGCAGTTTAATCGATCATCTGAGGAAGCAGAGATGTCTTTCCCGGTTTTTATCGCCGGGAAAGACTGAATCTTAAATCATTTTCAATTCCCAATCACACACAATCACATCCGTATCGATCAGGCGTTGGCAGCCTTGGCAGCCTCAGTCTGAGCCTTGGCTTCAGCCTCAGCCCGAGCTTTCATAATGTTTGGAAGCTCCCTATTCCACATATCAAGGGTGCCAGGAACCTCGTCAATCAGGGCCTCAACGAATCCAACCACATCTTCAAAATGCTCAGGCCGAATCTTCTGGGTTTTCGCACCCCGTCCAGTGTTACTCCGGAAGAAGTACCGCACACCATGATCATCGCGCTGCACCTTACCATTCAGCTTCACGGGTTCGCCAGAAGCATCCTTTCGAATCGTCGTGTATTCGCCTTGATGAAGTTCCGCTGCAAGAACAACATAAGAAGGAATATAACCTTCATCATCTTCTGCTCGCTCCGGAATGCCCTCGTCAAGGGCCTTTCGCAGAACTGCCGCATACTCTTCAATCTCATCAAGGGGAACGACTTCCGGAGACGTACCACGACCATCGGCCGTTGCAAAGGCGAAAGCCGGAACCAGCTCACCGTTTCGAACGAAATCCACAAGATTTACGGAGTCCGTCATGACTTCCACAGGATGTCGCTCGGTCGGAGCAGCAGCAGCGGCACCAATCTTAAACTTAAAACTACCCATCTCACACCTCTCTGTTTGTTGTTATTTGCCGCTCAGGCGGCTGGCCTTATATTACTCTATAGAATATTTTTTTAGAGTTAGAAGGCCGTTTTGGCCGCCCGGTCGGCAGGGGCTACCGGGCTGGAGTCTGGAACCTTGCCCCTGCACCTCTTAGTTACTACGGGGGATATTTTTTTAAAGTTGCTGTAAAGCTTTTGCCGCCAGGAATTCTTGTCGCGTCAATACTCTCAACCCTTGGCATGATTCTTGCATATAGCAGCTTTCGTGCCTGCATGTGCAAAAGTTTTGCCGCCTTAACATTGATATAAGTAACTACAGATTAGTCTAGTATCAGAGTTAATACAGGCATCAGCGCATCAACAAGAAGGACAAAAGCATGATACTCTTAAGTGAAGACTAAATTATAAAATAAAAGACACCAGAAGGATGAGAATTGCGCCCATTCTTTTATGTTCTGTATATCTTCCTGCGTCCAGGCATGACTCTCTTCTGGTGTAAAGTGTGTTTGAGAATAGGTTCGTCACTCAAACTATGAGGTCCAATGTTTGACGGGCCACACGTAATAACGCATAGACGGTCAATTCACCACCTCTTTTCCCGCAAGCAAATCCGGGACACGAGCCTTGCATCAGATTCGGAATCGACATCTATTGGTTGACCCAACAAACTCCTCCATGGCTACCGATGGCTTTTTGCTACTTTTCAACAGCATAATCAGATCATCTGAGGAACCAGCAGACTTGGCCCCGTTCGAGAGGGGCTTGCTACCATAAACAGCAGCATTATCATAAGCAGCATAAACAGCCCCGCAGACTTGGCCCTCCATTGAAGCTCTTGATCTCAAATCCCTCAAACCCTTCTCTTCAAGTCCTTCCCGGCGATATTTTTATTGACAGAAAGAACTTCTCTTTGGCAACACCCAAACTTGATAAGAGCACTTCGGATATAACTATGCCTCTCGGTATTTGTCATATTCCCATCAGGAATAGTCACCGGCTGGCTAATCAGCCGATACAAAGCTCGATAATTTGCCTGTTTCCTTATCCAGCAATCATCCGGACCATCTGGTTGATGAATCTCCGCCCCATAGAGAATATTCCCATTTTCCACTCGATATGCCACCGTAATTCTACGTTGAGCAGAACTTCGGTAATGAAGAAAACGACCACCTGCCTTGACAAACTGTTCCGAATCCATGATTTGATTCCTCCTTTGAAAAATGTTGGTCTTTCGTGAGGTGAAAAACTCCAAACCCCGTAACCGTAATATTAATGTAATTGGGAGGACTTCTCCGACTTGGTTACACCTCTGTATTACTATAGAAGATATTTTTTTAGAGATGCTGCAAATCTTTTGCCGCCGGGCTTTGCGATTAGTATGTAAACGCAAATATAGATAACCGCTTAAGCGGTTATCTATATAAAGAAGACTTTATAAAGAAGGCTTTGAAGTAAATCTACTTTACCACAGTAAGCATCGATACAACTCCGTACCACGTCTTATATTCACCATCAAACCAAGTGCAAACAACATTTTTACCTCTATAGATAGAGGCGACCGTCATTTTCGGCCCACCACTATTCAGTGTGACTACGGAACCAACAATAACAATAGAAGAGAGATCATTCTTATAGAAATCATTCTTGTAATAGTTGTTCAACTTGTTCAATTCAGGACAAAGGATATAAGGATTCATGAACACCTCAGATAAAGTTAAAGTTAAAATGGTAGGGGCGGTGGGACTTGAACCCACACGAGCTAAGCTCACCAGATTTTAAGTCTGACGCGTCTGCCTTTCCGCCACGCCCCCATACTTACATACATGTATAGACGACTGCTGTTACTCTTCGGACTCCTTACTTCTGATATGCGGTCACAGCCGCATCCACCTTGTGAACTTGTGAAGAAACCACCTCACTTGCAAAGACACAAGTAGCCACACCAAGACAAAACCCGAAACAGATTGATACAAGAACCTTGACCATGATAAAACCCCTATTGGTTAAATGTTGCAAGAAACTTTGAAACTTCTTCTTCTGTGTGTGGTTCTGAGAGAAGAGAATTCAGAGCATGATCTAAACTTTCTCTGAACTCTGGATCTTCGGTTGTTTCGTATTGAACTATGGCAAATGCTTGCCATTGGCTTTCTGTCATCCAGTCTGGACGACTCATCTTGCCGCAAAGAAAGCGGTTAAGCGGCAAAGAAACCTCAACTACACCCAGAGATGTAATAGTCCAATCATTATCCTCAACTTTATTTCCGCGCTCTACTTCAAGTTGAAATGTGATATCCAGTGAAAGGGGATGTGTATCCCCGCTTACACATAAAGTGTCGCGAATCTGTTGTAGGGCAAGATCCAAAGAATCAGGCATGATTTGTCTATCTCCATTTATATTTATTCAACAGAAACTGTAAACACAACTCCATTTGGAGGGTTACATTTATCGAGAGCCGAAAAGCACACCCTAAATCCATAGCAGGTAATCTGATGTCCCCAGTTTGCCAGATCTATAAGACTAAGGGGATCAACATTTCCAACTCGAACATGGAAGGTCGGAACCCCTCTTGTGATTGCGTCTCCAATACCCTCCTGAATGGCGCAACGCACACGCTCTTCAAAGCACTCATTGTTTCTTTCCGCTTCCTGTCTTTCAAGACCGGCTTTAAGCTCGTCCGCCTCTCTTTGCCTTCGGAGTTTAACAGCAAGCTCCAACGCTTCCCTTTGACGCCTAATGTCGGTATAATTCGGCTTTGGAATTGTCATGTGATTATTCTCCAATGAAATCAGATTTATTCATCCATGAAGGAGGAGAACCGTATACTCTCGTCCATCCGTTGATGATTGATTGACGACTACACTTGTTTTTCTCACAGAATGTATCAATATCCATACCGGAATGTTCAAGACAAGCCCGATAATTCATCGCTTGTAACTCTTCATCCAAGATAGCCGTCGTCATTCGATGAAGATACATTTCAGCGGCAGGACGACCAAAAAGCTTGTTGAAAAGACTTGAAAGAAATTTCATCTTTCCTCCTGATACAAGATTGTATTATAGGCTTTTCATGAAACGAAGATCATAAGCTACATCCCACCAACGATCTGCGCGATGAATCGCTTCCAAAATCCTAACAGCGTTCAGATTTCCTGGAACATCAAGATAGACACGAAAGATATCGTCACCTTCCTGAGTAACGGTCAGATCTTGTCGATCTTTACAAACCTTTATCAGCTGTGCCATGGTTACCTTGTCCAGTAACCTGGTCCTCATATATACCGAATAATCGATGGAAGGCATTTGGTTTCTCCTACAGCCCTATGTTACTCTATAGAATATTTTTTTAGAAGAGAAGTTAAGTTTTTGCCGCCGGAGACGTTGATTTTTGCACAATAATTAACTGGCATGATTTTTGCATAATGCATTTCCTGTGCCAACACATAAATGAAGATGCGCAGCTTTAAAGCTGCGCATCTTTTATAATTTATGATAGAGTGTCTGCATAGAATCATCACAGACTTACGTCACTGCTTGTGTTCTTATATATACAAGTGTTTTCTACATTCACAACTTTAACCGGCAAAATTAACCGGCATTATGCATTGTAAATGTCTGACGCTTAAGAAGGTGGTACAACCAGCGGGAGAGTACCATTCCCAAATGCGATAATATTCGATCCCATAGCGCTTGGCTATTCCATGTGGACCTACCTAAAAGAGATTATATCGGCGTGCTATTACGCTGAAGAGAAGATTGGCCTTACCAGTTACGGGGTGCCTTTCACTTTCCCTGTTTATCCCCGGTACATCATCGGCATAGCTGTTACCACTTACCGACATTTTGCGCCTTGGGGCAATCGTCTCACTCATTAAGGATGGCTGCCTCTAAGCCAACCACCGATAACCTCTTTTTATCAGGCACTCTTGCGATGCTGCCTACCCGTTAGAAACTATACGTCTCTCGGCTTTCCTCTGGGCAAACGCGGAGCCGGGGATCCGCTAAGAACAAGTACCAGTTTTAACTTTAACATCGCCTTTATCCGAGATACTGGTGAAACTCAATAAACACTTATTTGTAACGATGTTAAAAAATGGGGATTATCGTATCCCTAAGGGTCGACTGCATGTCCCTCACGTCTTGCCATTCTCCTACTCAGGTTACGGGAGTTTCGCCGGTCACTCCTACCTGCAAGGCTTGGCTTGATCATTTTGGCAGACCCCCACCCTAAGGTGAACGCCCTTTGTTGCCGTGCGGCTCCCTGCCAGTCGGTTATGATACCATCTTAAATATTTCCGAGAAGTCTCCAGGTCCTGTGAAAGAAGTTAACTCAACTAACACTATCATCACCACAAACTCTTTAGCCCTTCAAGTTAGCTCCTCTCACAGCCCTATATTACTATGTAGAATATTTTTTTAGAGATGCAGTTAAGTTTTTGCCGCCTGCGAACATTTTAACTCTAATTTATTGCGATCACATACTATTCCTCTAGATCAGACACTCTTCGTGTGCCATAAGTTATAGATGTCCCCATCCGGTTCCCATCTTCAAATGGATCCCAAAGTACACAGACGCTTCCACGTCCATTGATGGAGACATCGCCTTCTTGATTTGTCATAGAATTACCAGTTTCTCTCACTCTCTCTCCAGGTTGCAATCCCTGAAGATAGGCGAGAATCTCTTCCTCTGTTTTGGGTAGAGCTACTTGTACTTGCATGCTCATATCTCTTCTAAAACAACATGATTCTTTTGCAGATACCATTGGGGCTCAGCCTTAAATCCGCCACCAATCCATTCATGCCGTACAGAATCTTGATCTTGCTCAGCGACAAATTCAAGGGAACATCTCACTACATCTCCTGTTTCATCTTCATATCGTCTAATGCTTTCTAAAACATTTGCAAGAAGTCGATGCCCTTCCAATGCATGCCGCCTGCGCGCAAGCATTTCAAGTTCTTTCTTCAGCCTGATAATGCTCGCGTCTTTCATGACTACTCCTCTGCGCTCTCACGAATGGCTTGTTCTCTCAAATCTCTTCGGTTTCGCGAACCACGAGGACGGGAATCATGAACCCGATGGGTTCCGGTCCACTCCTCAGTTGATCCGCCTTCCTTAAAATGAGTTTTGCGATCTTGGCCTCGCTGAGCAGTAGCTCGATCTACTTCTTCAGTGTTTTGACCACTATGCTTAATCTTCTTACCCATCGAACAATCCTCCGATTACCACTCTTTGAATGCCTCTTTCCACCCATCGTCATCAGCCCATCCAGGAAAAACTCGATCATTGATAATCAGCCTTCCATCTAAAAGCTGTTCAGCTTCTTCTTCCTCGATTAAGTATCTGCCAGCTACAGAAAACTGGCTGGACAACTTCCTACCATCAATAAACTCCTGCCTCATCTTCTCTGCAATCTCTCGCGTAGAAAAAGGCCCGCTGAAATGGTTGTCATACGAACAGCATGAGCAACCAGTAGAACAATAAATAAAATATGCAGTAATCATTGAATCTCTCCTTTGTATAATACTTACTCTAACAGATATATTTTTAGAGTTATAGTTAAGTTTTTGCCGCCTTGAAAAGGGTGGCATACATATTGCATTAAGCAAAAATTATGCCAAGATATTATACCAAAAATCTTTAAATACTAAGATAGCGGGCATGCATAAATCCGGCGGAGCGCTGTTCGAGCCACAGGATTATGTACCTACCTTTTCTTAGTAAAGACTGATTACTTGAGTTTTACACAATCAGAAAAGGCACAAGTGCCATCTCCGTATGTAAACTCTGCCCAAGTCCAACTGGCATACAAGATGCCCGCAACACCAAAAAACATTACCAAAACAACAGCAATAGCTTTGATGCTTTCTTTGTTCGCTTTACTTCCATAGTTCATGAGTTGTCTCCATATGCTTTCGCACGAGTTATTTCTACCAGAAAATCCTAAACGCACAATACACAGAAGATGCTTTTGAGATTACTGAGCTTTGTGCGCGTTTCTTTTCTCAAGTCTTGCCTGTTGAATACGCATTTCCATAGGCACAACCATCAGGTCTGTCATCAGGCCGCAAATCCGACAGATGTATGTTGACCACTGGACTGGCGTGCTCATTACCATGTAGCGATGTCCGCATATTCGAGCTTGAACTTGGACTGTTCCGTTAGTCACGAGGAGTTCTTCTTGAGAAGGCATGACACACTCCCTCCATTATAAGACCAGAAACAACTGCAACCAGAACAAATCCGACCAGTATTTTACTCGTCATGGACTTTATATCCCTCGTCTTGCATGTACCTGGCAGCCAGATACCAATAGTAATCGCCCTTTAGAAAACGATGCCATGCAATCTTACAATCCGGACAGAAGGAAAACAACGTAACATCACAAGCATAATATCCAACGCTACGATAGAAATACTCCTGTTCTTTTCCATAACAATGATGATCCGGATCTACACAGGTGCCTTCTTTTCCGAAGTATGGACCTTCACCACACGCCTCGGTATGTTTGAGTTTCTCGGGAATCGGTTCACCTTTCTGATTAGAACCACAACCTGGACAAATATCAAACATGATAATCTCCCTATGTATGCTTCACTTTAATGAGGCGGATTTATAAACATTTGCCTATTACTTACTATGAGGAATATATTTTTAGAGATGCTGTAAATCTTTTACCGCCTTGGGCTCATATGAGCCCAGATACATTTGAATGTCTATGGAAGCGTTCTCACAGCGTTCTAAAGTAATGATAATCTATCAGCCATTCAGTCTCACCCTGGGGACCAGGATGAGCCAGTGTAATCCAATAACTGTCATCTCCATCTTTACCAAGGATTGTACCATTCTTCCCCCACAAAAACTCTGGCAAGTCATTACTCTTGAAGATGAACACGCGTCCTCCTTCCTTTAGGCCGCTAACACCAACGAGGTTTTCGAGAGCAGAATGCGTGATGTTTAGAAACTTCTCATGCATCCGATCTTCATACTGACGAATCTCTTCCACACTCGCCCACCTGTGGCTCTGCTGGCTCTGCCCCTCCAGCGGATCAGGCATCTTCCTCCCGAGAAGCTTAGCCGCATGGTTCCCAAGGAGGTACGCCGCATCTGCGAAAGCGTTGGCCTTACAATCCACGGTTCCGGTTACGCACTTTCCAATCTCCGTGAGATAGGACATCGCCATAAGTTCGTGATTGATTGCTCCATTGTAAATGTAAGCCAGCACCATCAGTGCAACTTTCGGAGACCGCAGCATATTGGCCAGGAGTCTGATCTCATAGAAAGAGAGCATCAATGCAGCATCAGAGTTACAACCAGAGAGAAGGCCCGTGGTACGCCTGAATAGCTCTGTCATATCTCGGACGTAAAATATTACATCACAGAGGTCATACCACTCGTCATCGCTATAGATGCGATCATCTTCAAGATTGAATCCAAACATCTTCGCTGTTTTGGCGGGCGAGTCGACAAACCCACAGAGTTCCGAAGTAGATGCACGAATCTTGCCAACACGATCCGTGAAAATCCTTCGTATATTTTCTGCGGTCTCTTCTGAGGTTATATGAGAAATAGGCATTTTTTTCATCTCTTGATGTTTGTATGTAATCCTTAGTTACTGCAAAGAATATATTTTTAGAGTTATAGTAAATCTTTTGCCGCCAGGCGGTGTTTGGAATCGTGGTGGCACAATACATGCATTAAGCAAAAACTATGCCAATGCATATACATGTAATGTTTTTACCGCCAGAGTCGATGAGTGAACACTTGTATGTTTTCTCCTTACAAGTTCCACGCACGGCATTTAAACTTATTTCCGGCGAAACGTTCCAACAGTTTGCGCTGGTGACACTCATCATCACAAAGGACGAACACGCCGTAAAATTGAGGGTCAGAAGTGCGAGGTACCAGTGGGGGCGGTAGATGCGCCACCCACTCCCGCGGAATAGGCCATTCAACCTTTTCCCATTCTGCGACTTGATTAGAGGGATCAATGTACCGGGGCTGGGCAAAATCAGATTCTCCCCGGAGTCGGTTTTCAACTCCGTGACGAAATATATCTTGCCACCATTCAGCATCTTCGGCATTGGGGCGCCAGACGAACAGTTGGTATGGTGTACGCCTATACACGTCACATTTGCCAGAAACCAAAATACAGATGCCGGCGACATCGAAGTACGCCGTCCGGTTTTCGCATTCACACGCGTAGACCACCTCATTGGGAAGATGGGCAAACGCCAACTCTTCGCCATTCCACGGCCAATCGATGATCATATCTACTCCTTCTGCCCGGCATACGGTTCGGGCGCCGGGATTTATCCATCTACAAACTGAACAAACACTGTGTACTCATTCATTAGCACGCACACTCCCACTACTTTTCTACAGTAGAGACCATATCTGAGTCAAATCTCTCCTGTCCGATCATCAAGACCAGCGTCCGGCGATCGTCCGCCTCTCTTTCGGCCTGTCGCTGTCGTCGTGCTGCCGTCGTCGCCTCCGTCGTCCGTCGGCGTCGGCTATCATGTCTGCTATCATAGTTGTAATCGCTCTGGCTGTCGTCTCGATTTGTCTTCATCGCCACACTCCTGCCCTCCACTCGCCTTCGTAGTCTACTGGCTGCGACGAGAACGTCTCAGGGTCGCCTTCCCATGAGGGGTCGTCTGTCATATCATCACCATGCGTTCGAGGTGGACGACCGCCCGTATCCCAGTTGCCAAGAAGCAGACTAAGCCTTTCATCGGCTTGTGTAAGCGTGCGAAGCTTAGTTCCAGCAGCCGCCAGCGCAATGAGATCATCCGCGGTGATATCATGTGAAGATTTGCCGGTGATCGAAACCAGATTTTCAAATGCTTTTGTCTGCACACCGTCAATCGCTACACTAACCTGGTCCCCAAGAGTCTGAACAACAGGGCGAGGAAGAGCGAGAAGCATTGCCCGAGTAATCATTTGATCCTCCTACTTTTGTTTTCTTAGGAATCTTACAGCCCTTAATTACTTTGGGAAATATATTTTTAGAGGAGAAGTTAACTTTTTGCCGCCAGCATATGCATTGGCACAAGAACTGCATAATGCAAAAATCGTGCCAAAATACAAATAAGGAAGAAAGCGGATACATTAGCATCCGCCTTCTCAGAGTTTAACCTAATACTTGTACAAGCTTCCGGTAAATCAAGAGGCTACACTCTATGTGCCCGTCCATCTACACATCCGGTCCACTTTTCGCTTAACAAGATGATGGGAGCTTATGATAATCTACTTGCCTGTCCGCATCGTTGTTCGCATCGTTCCCATGTTTATGGGTGCGGTTGTTTCCCGCGGTGTTCTCAGGGCAGCTACTTTCAAGCAGATTTATCAATGCTCTTACCCGCTAACTTTTTCAACACTTCCCCTCGCTCCTATGTGCGGAACTAACGGGGTCCATTAGCGGTTATTCTTATTTTAAGTCGGAAAAGATAGGAGGTTTAATGTTGACAGTTGAAGCACATCCTATTTACGAGCACGACCATTTCATTAAGCCTTCGCGATCGTATATACACTCGACTTTCTATTACCAGATAGGCTCACTCTGAAGCTCCTTCGACATCTTGCCCTTCGGATCGCGAGGAGGCATCCCACCGGTATCCCAGTTGTCGATAACGGTACCCACACGCTCAGATGCCTGCTCCATTTGCTTCATATCGCGAGCGATGTCAACAAGTTCCATCAATGTATATCCATTGATACCAGCAGGAGTCTTGATGGCCGAAATCGCATCAAATGCATCTGAGCGCAGTTCGTCCGCTCGATCAGCAAAGACATTGTAAACATTCTCAGCCTGACTAAGAGAAAGACTTCGAACCATGCGTCGAGAAATCATTATCACCTCTGATTATTGGTTTGGTTGGGTTATGGATTTGGTTGTAGAGTTTATCAAAAGTTATACGAATGTTGGCTAAAGAACTTTCAACTTATTCATCAGTTCAGCCAGATGGTTGAAATCACCAACAAAATCCCTCATTTGTGTTAATCCTGACACCCTATTGTTTGAAGTCTTTTTAAAAGAAGCAATCAAAGACTCGCACACTTTAATAAGTTCCTGCACGCTTACGCGTTCCCGAACTTCACTATCAATCAAGGCGATGCCTGTGTGATACATATCATATTCATTCCGCACAATCCAGATTTCTGCTTCACTTACCATTCCAATCGTGGCATCGTTGTTTTCTGGATCGAGAACCAGATATTGACAGAGCATGTGTGCCCCTCTGTTTGAAGATTTCTTACAGCCCTTAGTTACTTTGGAAAATATATTTTTAGAGGAGAAGTTAACTTTTTGCCGCCTTTCGGCGAATCATCCGATACTATGACCACATCGAACACACTTCCATACAGTCTTTCGTTTGTATGTGATTGGTCGCATACAATGTCCTCTATGATTTGATGCATAGATTGGAATCATCGCACTCGACTCTCGCATCGTTCCACCACATGGACGAACATTCACTTCATGCGGACGACGAATCAGTTCTATGCAGGTGGTGTGTGTGGGCATGTTTATCCTTGGTTGGTAATCCTAATATCAAGATCTTCACATGTGATCGCAGCAAGAGCCGCTTTTTGCGTCTTAAATACTCGCTCAGAAGAAAGTTGACCATTCTTCGGCAAGCTAAGCGCCTCCATAGTGGTTACCCACTTTTTGCCATTCCACCACCTCGCTGATCTGGAGTAGACAGAGTATTTCATCAGTATTCTCCCCTTGAGTGTGTAGATGCTTACAGACTTATATTACTCGAAAGAATATATTTTTAAAGATGCTGTTAATCTTTTGCCGCCTGTGTATGCATTGGCACGATAACTGCATTAAGCAAAAACTGTGCCAACATGGACATATAAATGAAACAGGCCGGAAGAGGCCCGTTTCTTCCCTGCTCTTTTACCGCTATCTTACCATCCGATGTTCCATCTGCGCGCGGGCATAGATCTTCTCAGGAATCCACTGTGCCTCACCATAAAGACCGAGCTTTGTCCGTTCCCTAAGTGTAAGCTTTCGCCATCCACCATTACGGGCAAGACGGTACAGTTCACGAGATGCAGCCCGATTCGCTTCCGCAAGTGTGGACGCCTCTCCTGGAATCTTCCAAGAATCAGCAAGGGCAACCACTTCCTGATAGCCCTCATCAGAGGCTAAAAGAAAACCATAGTATCTCCTGGCATGCCACATCACAAGCCGAGCAGGACTGTAATCACCGAGGTCAGAGCGAAGACGAACGAAACTCTGATCCCACCGAATGCCGGTACCGTCAGATAGAGTCACGCGAACACTCCCATACTTACCATTTGATGTCAACTCAACATCAAGACGGCCACCGGGAATCGGATTGATTACGCACCCATCGGCACCGCGGATCACAAGGTCCATGCTACGCACGACACGAACTGTCAGACGCCAACGAATGGCACCATCGAAGCGCCCGGCCTTTTCCACGACCGACATTACAATTCGTTCGCAAGGATCAATCTCAGCAAGGTTAGTCGTCGACAAACGGTTCTCGATTACAACATCGACCCTCCTTGCTGGCACGCCCCTAATTGTGTATCGGTCACAAACACAGGTCCGGGACAACCATACACGATCAGCAGTGTCCTCCAACTCGGTAAAAAGGGCAGGTAGATCAGCGGGGTCGATAACAACAGACATAAGCGTGACGAAAGACGAACTGGACATTGAGTTACTCCTATTGAGGTTATCCATCCTTAAATCTTCACACCTTAGTATATTCAAAAAGGTTTCTGTTGTTGAACACCACACTATTTACCTTTCAACTATTAGTTACTCGAAAGAATATATTTTTAAAGATGCTGTTAATCTTTTGCCGCCTATATATGCGTTGGCACGATAACTGCATTAAGCAAAAACTGTGCCAACTCAGATACATAAACAAGAGCAGGGGGCGCAAAGCGCCCCCGCTCTTCCGGGTATCAATCCGTCAGATAGTGGTCATCGGTCGTGCTGTAAAAGCTCTGCATACGGCTATCTCCCTTATAGGAAAAGAAATAACGATCAATCTCAGGTCTACTACCATCGTTCACCAACTCGAACACTTCAATCCTTACCGAATCCATCCGGGATCCGTTCCGAAAGTGCATTGTGAAGAGTCCTGTTCGGTCGGGAAGCATTTTGGGACTTCCAACCATGATAGTCCAACCGATTTCCTCTGCAAACCAAGTCCTAATCATCCCTTGGGAGATTTCGTTGTTCTCGGAGAACATCGGAATCTCCACAACGATCGGATCAGTAAGTATCGCGGCGTCCTTTGCTCTCCTATAACTCATTCCGGAAATCTTCTTAAGAGCCTTGACACACTTGACCAGGGAGTTCGGTGGATCACGGAAGTCGATCAGAAACTTTGCCATTAAAACACCTCCTTAGCGGATTACAATCATTAGTTACTCCAGAGGATATCTTTTTAGAGTAAACTAGTTTAGAGTAAACTAGTGTGTATGCATTGGCACGATAACTGCATTAAGCAAAAACTGTGCCAACTCAAACCCTGCACCTCGTTATTTTATTAAAAACTGGTGATAACAAACAGTATCGAAACAATTATCACCAAAAACAAAAGAACCAACTCCAAAGCGTGCATATGCAAATATCTCACGCAAGAAACAAGCTTCTTCGCTTGTCTCTTCTTTGCCAGATTAATCTCTATCACAGTTTTCGAACAAACTCAAAAGCTTCCCATGCTGCCGATACGGCATCTATGAATGCTTTTGGTTCCCTGCTTAGACGCTCATGCCAGCTTTTGAGGTATGCTGCATGATTCTGCGTCATTTCAGCTTTGGATACGCCAATGTCTGCACATGCGAAAGCAGCAAACAACTCCGCTACAAGCTCTTCCTGAGCGTAATCCTGTAACCCTGTTCCGAACATCCTTCTATCCATGCGAGACGGGTGCCCCGTCGCATGCCCCATTTCATGCAAGCGCGTAGCGTGGTATTCATCTGCGCCCACAAACATTTCTGGTTCCGGCATCCTAATGATGTCAACCTGATATGCATATGCAGCCACATTACCGCCATGAATCGTTTGCACGTTCATAGCCTTATACATGTCCTCTGCGGCAGCATATCCGGTGGAGACATCCAAGGTTCCAGCCTTTTCAATCGCGGGGATTCCATCCACCTGTTGGGCATTGAAAACATGAACAGGGTTGAAGCCCTTGACATATTTTCTCCAAACCTTTTGGCCGTTCTCTTCAATCGGATACGAACCCATGATTGGAGCATAGATTTGGGTCGACTCCTCCCCCTTCCGAACTCGCCATCCTTTTGTTTTCGCTTGAGCAAAACCCATCCAACGAGGGTCGCCCCAACCATTAGCAGCGGACGCAAACCACATCAAGATGTTATTGACCGCACCTCGATACGCTTGCTTATTAGATGCTTTGGTCGGGTTATAAGGGAGACCCGCACCCGCACCCACATTCCATCCTTGAAGCCATAGCAGCTTTCCCTCTTTCATTGCCTCAAGAATAGGGTCAACTACTCGCGCAAGCATTTCATCTTTGGAAATCATTGCCATCTCAGCCTCCTTTCAGATGTTAGTTACTACAAAGAATATATTTTTAAAGATGATGTTATTCTTTTGCCGCCAGAGTATAAAATGCTTATACGTGCGTTGGCATGACATTTGCTTAATGCAAGTCTCATGCCAAGTAATCTTTAAACAATGAAACGCCCTGGGTCTGGCAGTCGTTGTCGTCCAAGAGGTTATGAACCTTCTAAGTGACGAACCCCACTGTATCAGACCCAGGGCAGAATCGCTTATTTCCTTTTTTGTTTTAACTTTCTCCGTTTTAGTTACTAAAATAGGCCCGCTTACCCTATGTGCGCATCAGTGTCTCAGTTTGCGTATCCGGACACGCATTCTTAAGTTAATCTGCACACACGGCGGACCAAGGGAGGGTTTTAGGTGAACGACCAGACCTGACAGGTCTCTGTCTTCGCATCCCTCACACCAAGCTTTTCGGCTTGCTTTTTCGTTTGCCCTCTGCTGTCAGACAGAAGGTATCCAAAGCTCTCACGGCCTACTTTGCTCCCAGCAGCTTATCCTGCTGGTGAACAGGATAAATCCCGTCCAGAGTTATTCTTATTCTTATTCTTATACATTCCTAACTCCTTGTTGGTAACACCCACTTAAGGGGCATGGGTAGAGCGAACCATCATGACATCTCGCTCCAATGATGTCCAATCCCTCAGTATTCCTTATCAGTAGTCCTTATTGGATTCCGTGTAGTCGGGTTCTATGTAATAGTCGTTGTCAGGGTCATTCGTCGTGTAGTCGTCATCATCATCAGGGAACGATTCCCACATATCATTTTCAGAGGGTTCGCTCCAATCATCATCGTCGTCTGACCAATCGTCATCTACTTCATCTTGATCCGCGATGAAAGTATAAGGACGATTATTGTATTCATCAAAAGAAAAAGCCATAAGAACCTCACTCTGTTGGGTAACTCTGTTGGGTAACTCTGTT
>Ga0208958_1000495_pt1 | contig 47313 bp, 28 predicted proteins | sample RifOxyB1_FD_184032 | JGI IMG/M metagenome (GOLD analysis project Ga0208958, IMG submission 184032) | Soil microbial communities from Rifle, Colorado - Rifle Oxygen_injection B1 (SPAdes) | ecosystem: Environmental > Terrestrial > Deep subsurface > Rock core/Sediment | place: Rifle, Colorado...
TGCGGCGGAGCTGGTGGACATGGACATCGACGGCGTTGCTGGCCACGTCCGCATCCCAGCCGTACAGGTGCCGCTGGATCGCGTCGCGCGTCATCGGGCGACCGCGCTGCTCCATCAGCACGCGCAGCAGCGCGAACTCGCGGCGGGTCAGGTCGAGCGGCTGCCCTTTCCAGCTGGCGGTGAGCGTGGCCGGATCCAGCCGCAGCGGGCCCGATTCCAGCGTGGGATTGGCGCGGCCGGCGCTGCGCCGGATCAGCGCACGCACACGCGCCAGCAGTTCGGCGGTATCGAAGGGCTTGCCCAGATAATCGTCCGCGCCCACGTCCAGGCCGAGGGTGCGGTCAGCCGGGCGCTCGCGCGCGCTCAGCACGAGGACCGGCACGGCATCGCCGGCGGCGCGCAGCTGGCGGATCACCTCGATGCCGTCCATCCGGGGCAACCCCAGGTCCAGCACGACCAGGTCGAAACCGCCACCACGCAGGGCCAGCAGCCCGCTGGCCCCGTCCTGCACCCAGTCGACGGCGAAGGCGCCACGCCGCAGCGCGGTACGGATACCTTCGCCCAGCGACAGATCGTCTTCCACCAGCAGGATGCGCATGCAGCCAGTCTGGTGGCCGTCACCTCAGTGCGCAAGGTGCGCCGTCACGTCCTTCAGCTTGGCCTGCGCCTCCTGGCGACGGCCCGCATCGGCCACCTCGCGGCCGGGGCGAGCGGGGGCCGCCAGCGCCTTCTGGAAGGCCGTGCGGGCACCGGCCCAGTCTTTCTGGTCGCGCAGGAAATCCGCGTAGAAGTAGTTGGCGTCGATGCCGTCCGGATCGATGGCCAGTCCCTTGCGCAGCATCGTGCGCGCGGCCGCATCGTCGCCGAACCCCAGCGGCCAGCCGGGCACCTGGTAATACAGGGCGCCCAGGCTGGTGTAGGCGGCACCGTCCAGCGCGCCCGCATCGAGCTTGATGGCCGCCTCGAAATCCGCGCGCGCCCGCTTCACCAGGCCCAGCGCGCCCATGCCGCCCTTCTCGCCGGCCAGGCTGGACAGCACGATGCCCTCCCAGATCAGCGCCGCGGCATCGCGCGGAGTGGCCTGGCGGATCTTCTCGGACTGGTGCAGCAGTTCTTCGAACGCCGCCTCCCGCTGCGGCTTGGGCAGCTGGTAGTTGATCTGCGCCCAGCGGTCGCGCACCTGGTTGACGCTGCCCGTCGCCGGCTCGCCGGCCACGGCGATGCCGACCAGCAGCGCCGTGGACATCAGGATGAGGAAGAACATGGATTTACCGTGGCTGCGCTTCATGGGGAACGTGCTCCGTCGTGGACAGGGGTGACCGTCGCGCATGCTTGCGGACGGCGGGAAGGCGGGACCGCAGGCTGCGGTCGACAAGGCCCGGCAGCAGGCCGTTGAGGCGGGCGAACAGCTTCTCCGGCCAGCCGATCTGCATGCGTGCGGTGCCGCGTTCGATGGCGCGGACCAGGTGGCGTGCCACATCGGCGGGCGCATCGCTGGCGGTCTTCAGTTCGGCGTTCAGGGCGTCGACGGCCGGCGTGTTGAAGGGCGTGCGCGTGGCACGTGGCGACAGGTACTGGAAGCGCAGCGGCGTGTCGGCGTACTCCCGTGCCAGGGCTTCGGTCAGTCCGCGCAGGCCGGACTTGCTGGCGCTGTAGGCGGCGAAGCCGGGAAACGCCAGGCTGCCGAAGGTCGAGCCGACCACGACGACCGACGCCGGCGCGTGCGTGCCCAGCACCGGCAGCAGCGCGTGCACCAGCAGCATGGGCGCCACCAGGTTGGTCTGCACCAACCGCGCCATGTCCTCGGGGGACTGGTCGGCGAACAGGCCGAACGCGCCCTGGGCGTGCGCCAGCACCAGCACCGAGGGCATGGGGTTGGCCGCGGCCGCGGCGCGCACCACCTGCGCGCGTCCCTCGTCGGTGGCGACATCCGCCGCCACCCACGACAGAGCACCCGCGGGCAGGTGCTGGGCGAGCCGGCGCAACCTGCCTTCGTTGCGGCCCACCGCCAGCACGCGCGCACCCGCGGCGATCAGGGCCGCGCACAGCGGCTCGCCGATGCCGCCGCTGGCGCCGGTCACCATCACCGTCCTGCCGGCCAGTTCCATCATGCCGCCTCCGCCAGGCGGGCACCGCCGTCGCGCAGCGTGCGGAAGATGTCGCCGTACAGCACGTAGAAGCGGCGCGCCGCGTGCACGATGGCGGCCTTGTCGCCCTCATCGTCGATGCGATCCATCAGGCGCTTGAAGAAGCCCACATGCTCGATGTCCAGGTCGCCGTGCGAGAGCAGGTAACTGAAGGCGTTGCGGGGAAGGTCCAGCGAGGTCTGCAGCGTGTTGGCGGCGCGCGTGGCGAGCGCGACGCTGGTGCCTTCCAGCACCAGCACCATGCCGAAGAAGCCCACCGGATTGCCGCGCTGGATGGTGTCGTAGGCGTAGCTGACCATCAGTTCGGTGGCGAGCGAAGGGGGAGACGCCTCCGCGGCGGCCCGGTCCTCGCCGCAGGCGGCGATGTCGTCCAGCACCCATTCGTGGTGCCCCATTTCCTCTTCGATGTACTCGCCCACCGCCGTGCGCAACCACTCCAGCCGGGCCGGCAGCCGCGCCCCGCAGGCCATCAGCAGCGGCACGGTATGGCGGACGTGGTGGAAGGCCTGATTGAGGAAAGCCACGTAGTCCTCGCGCGCGATCCGGCCCGCCAGCGCGGACTGGATGATCGGGACGGACAGCAGGCCGTTGCGTTCGTGCGCGGTCTGCGCGACCAGCTCATCATGGAAACTCATGCGGCAACTCCGGAGGGGGATACGTTCGGGGGGCGGCGGTAGCAGGCGTCGACCTCGGCCTGGTAGCGGCCGAGAATCGCTTCGCGGCGCGGGCGACCGTTGGCGGTCATCAGGCCCGCGTCGGCGGTGAAGGGGGCGCCGGCACGCACGAAGCGGGCGACGCGTGCGTAATCGGGCAGGCCCGCGTTGATGTCGGCCAGCGCACGCGCGAGACGCGCGTCGTCGATGTCGGCGCGTCGCGGCACCAGCACCGCGACGTTGTCCGCCTGGGCCTCGCCCCAGACCACGGCCTGGGCGATGGCGGGATGCGCCAGCAGTTCGCTTTCGACCCACTCCGGCGACACGTTGCGGCCGAACGCGGTGATGAAGACGTTCTTGCGGCGGCCGGTGATGTGCACGTAACCCTCGTCGTCCTGGTAGCCGAGGTCACCGGTGCGGACAGGGCCGTCCGGCAGCGGCTCACCGCCGAGATAGGCGAGTGCACGCGCGCCTTCGACCTGGATCTCGCCCTCCACGATCGAGATGCGGGCGTGCGGCAGCGGACGGCCGACGCTGCCATCGCGCGTGGCCTCCGGGCGGTTGAGGCACACCACGGAGCCGCATTCGGTCAGACCATAGCCTTCGAACACGGGCAGCCCGAGCGCGCGAGCGCGCTGCAGCAGGCCCGGCCCCACGCGCCCGCCACCGACGGCGATGTAGCGCAGCGATGCGGGGAGCGGCGCGCCCTGCTCGGCCGCCATCACCAGCGCCAGCAACAGCTGCGGCACCAGGATCACGCTCTCCGGCTGGTAACGGTGAAGGCAACGCAGCAGCGTGGGCACGTCCAGGCCGGTGGCGCCGGTATAGCCGATCTCCGACAGCGATGGCAGCGCGATTTCCGCATCCGCCAGCAGCGTCGCGTACAGGCCCGCCACGTTCTCCAGCAGCGTCGCCAGCGGCATCAGGCACAGGTGCCGACGCGGCGCCACGGCCGACGCGGCGTCGACCAGCGAGCCTGCGACGGTGAACAGGGTCTCCGCGTCCAGGCATACGCCGCGCGGACGTCCCGTGGTGCCGGACGTATAGGTGATGCAGGCCGTCCGATGCGGCAGTGCCGGTCCCGGCGCGTCGTGCGCCGGCGTGCGCCAGTACGCCAGCCGCTCGCCGTCGAGGAACCCGCTGAGCGCCTCCACGCCAGGCGGCATGGCGTCCTCGCGCGCCGTCACCACGCACTGCGCGCCGCTGCTCGCCAGCGCATGCCGCACCTGCGCTTCGGAGAAGAACACCGGCAGCGGCACATGTACGCCCCCGATCTCGCGCAGGGCCAGGTCCAGCACGAACCAGCTGGGTCCATTGTCCAGGCGGCTGGCGACGCGGCGGATGCCGGTCCTGGCCAGCCACGCCACCAGTGCGTCGATCCGTGACGCCAGCGCGGCATCGTCCAGTGTGCCCTGGGCGCTGATGACGCGCGGCGCATTCAGCCGTGTCCCGCGCAGCACGACATCCATCGGCCGCGTCATGGCGCACCCGCCAGGCAGGCATCCGGCGCGGTGCAGGCCGCCGGCCGCTCCACGCCGCGCAGATAGGCGACACCCTCGGCCAGGTTGCCGCAGATGAGTCGGGGACGCGCGTCGTAATAGCGCCCCCAGTCCGCGCCGGCATCGCCCAGGCGCTCGGCGCGCGCTTCGGCCAGCTCCAGCATCGGCAGGCGCAGCCGCTCGAAGGCGTTGCGCAGCTGCTGCGTGGCGACCAGCAATACCCAGTCCATGCCGGCCGCCTGCAGGGTCAGCGCCAGCTGCAGGATCAGTTCGCGTGCGATCCCGGGCGAGGTGGCCGCGAAATTCCCCACCTCCACCACGCGGCGGCGGTCGACGTGCGCGATGCCCCGCCGTGTCATGGCGTGTTCCACTGGTCCGTCCAGATAGTGCTCGACGAACAGCGGCCCCTCCGCGCCGGCGCGGATGCCCACGGCGGCGGCCAGGCGGCCATCGCTGTCCCGGTAGGCGATCAGGTGGGGGAAGAAGTTCCGCAGGACCGCACCGTAGCGGTCCCGATAGACGTCGGCGATGAAGGCTTCCACGGCCTCGCGGCCGGGGTCGTCGCGCTCGACCAGCTGGACGCTGACGAAGCGTCCGGGAAGGGGCGCCAGGGCGATGTGGGGACGGATCCAGTGCATGGCGGGCATGCTGGAAGCGCCGGATTAAGGCTCGATTAGGTGCGAGTTAAGCGCTCATTAGATTCTCGGCACGAATTCGTGAGAATGGGCACCGCATCACCGTGCAGCTAAATTCCTTCTGAACGCCGCAGCGCCGGGCCTCACCAGAACAGCGCATACAGCGCGGTCAGGATCGCCAGCACGGCGACGGCGCCGATGTTGAACGCGCCGCCCGTGCGGTAGTCGACATCGCGGGTCTGGATGATGTCCTTCTCCGGCGCATGCGGCGTGGCCAGCGATACGACGACGGCCAGCGCCAGCGCCAGCAGGAACACCAGGCCGACGCGGTCGATGAACGGCAGCGCCGGCCACGCCAGCTTCAGCACGATGGACAGCGCGAACGACCCGATCGCCGCCGCCAGCGCGCCGGCCTCGTTGGCGCGCTTCCAGAACAGGCCCAGCACGAAGATCACCACGATGCCCGGGGTGAAGAAGCCGGTGTACTCCTGGATGTACTGGAAGGCCTGGTCGAAGCTGCCGAGCAGCGGTTTGGCCGCAAGGATGCCCAGGACGACGGTCACCACGGCGGCGATGCGGCCCACGCGCACGAGCTGCGCCTCGCTGTGCTGGCGCTTGCCCTTGGCGTAGAAATCCAGGGTGAAGATCGTCGCCACCGAGTTGATCTTCGATGCCAGCGACGCGACGATCGCCGCCACCAGCGCGGCGAACACCAGGCCCAGGATGCCGGTGGGCAGCAGCCGCATCATCGTCGGATAGGCCTGGTCGGGCTTGTCCAGCCCCGGCGCCAGCATCACCGCGGCGATGCCGGGCAGCACCACGATCACCGGCATCAGCAGCTTGAGGAAGGCGGCGAACAGCACGCCCTTCTGCGCCTCGCCGATGTCCTTCGCGGCGAGTGCGCGCTGGATGATGTACTGGTTGAAGCCCCAGTAGCTGATGTTCATGATCCACATGCCGCCGATCAGCACGCTGAGGCCCGGCAGGTCCTTGTAGAAGGGATTGTCCTTGTCGAGGATCATCTCGAAGTGGCCGGGCTGCGCTTCCCACAAGCGATGGAAGCCGGCGACGACACCGGCGCCCTCGCCCAGTTCGTTGAGTGTGAGGCCCGCGACCAGCAGGCCGCCCAGCACCAGCAGCGAGACCTGCACGATGTCGGTCAACGCGACCGCCTTCAACCCGCCATAGAGCTGGTACAGCAGCGCGAACACGCCGATCAGCACCACCGCCAGCATCTGGTCCATGCCGGTGACCTGGGACACCGCGATGGCGCCCAGCCACAGGATGGAGGTGACGTTGACGAATACGTACAGCCCCAGCCAGAACACGGCCATCAACGTGCGGATGCGCGTGCCGTAGCGCTGCTCGAGGAACTGCGGCATCGTGTAGATGCCGTTGCGCAGGAACACCGGCAGGAACCACTTGCCGACGATCAACAGCGTGGCCGCCGCCATCCACTCGTACGACGCGATGGCCAGGCCGATGGCGTAGCCGGAGCCGGACATGCCGATGATCTGTTCGGCCGAGATGTTGGCCGCGATCAGCGACGCGCCGATGGCCCACCACGGCAGCGACTTGCCAGCGAGGAAGTAGTCCTTCGCGTCCTTGGTGTGCCCGGCCTTCTCGCGCGACACCCATTGCGCCAGCACGAAGATGCCGGCCAGGTAGGCCAGCACGATGGCGATATCCATTGTCCCCAGACCCACGGCCCCACTCCTGCGGTTGGATCGACCCACGCGCATCCCTTGCGCGGATCGGGATGCGAACCGCACGAGGCGGATCGCGATGACGGGAGATCATGCGCTGGCGTTCCCTGCCCTCGCACGCTGGCGGTGGCATGGCCCACCGCCCGCGTCTTGCCTTGTTACCTGACCGGGCAGGCGACCGTGGCTTCGGCTTCGTTCAACGCACCCAGGGCGATACGCGACACGGAGATCCGCAGCGCCGCGCCACTTTCCAGCACCGGCACCTGCACCAGCTTCGCCACATCGGCGCCGGCGGTCGCGAAGCACTTCAATGGAACGCCGACCACCTTCCATTCGCCCTGCGGGATCGCCTCCAGCGTCTTGCGCAGGTCGATGCGGCCACCGCAATCGTCACCGCAGCCCAGGCCCAGCCACACCGGCGCGCTTACCGCACTCTCGCGGCGCACGGTCAGCTGCAACTGCACATCGCCATTGCTTTCGCGGGTCATGTCGAGCGGCGTCCCGGACACCAGCAGCCATCTGGCCGGGGCGCTGCCCGACCAGGTCAGGCGGCGGGCATCCTCCTGTGCCCTGTGGTCGACGGCAGTCAGCGCGAGGCTGCCGTCCGCCAGCGCCACCGGTACCGTGGTGGCCGGCATGCCCGCCTGGCGGGCATTCGACAACTGCATCGCCAGGCCCAGCGCCGGTTTGCCCTTGTCGAAGTACACGCCGCTGGCGGCCTGCTCACCCTCGATCCCCGAGTCTTCCGACAACGCGGCCAGGTCGCCCTTGTCCGCATAGGTCAGGCCGTAGCCGAAGGCGAACAGCGGGTCGTAGCCTTCCTGTCCCACGTTATTGGCGTACTGCACGGCGGTGCGCGGCCAGCTGAAACTCAGCTTGCCCTTGAAGTCGTGCTGCACGCCGCCGTCGGCCTTGCGCAGCAGCACATCGGCGATGCCGGCGCCTTCCGAGCCCGGCAGCCATGCGGCGACGAACGCATCGGCCGCGTTGATCTCGCGGTTCATCCATAGCGGACGCCCGCTCAGGAACACCGCCACCACCGGAATGCCCTCGGCCTTCAGGCGCTTGATCAGCTGCAGGTCGCTGTCATCGCCGGGCTTGTAGAGCAGCGTCTGCAGGTCGCCCTGGAACTCCGCGTACGGGTTCTCGCCGAACACGACCACTGCCACGTCGGGCTTCTGCGTGTACTTGCCGTCGACCGCGAGGATCGCCTCGCCCCCCGCCGCCTTGGCCTGCTGCGCGATCCCTTCGAAGATCGTGTCGGCGTTCGGGAAGTCCTTGCGCGTGGTGCCGGTGCCCTGCCAGTTCAGCGTCCAGCCGCCGGCCTGCTTGCCGACATCGTTCGCGCCGTCGCCGGCCACCAGGATGCGCTGCTTCGGCGAAAGCGGCAGCACGCCGCCGGCGTTCTTCAGCAGCACCAGCGACTCGCGCACCGCCTGGCGCGCCACGGCGCGGTGCTCGGGGGCGCCGAGCAGGGCGAACTGCCCGCCCACCGCGCGCGTCGACGGCTTGCCCGCCTCGAACAGGCCCAGACGGAACTTCACCCGCAGGATGCGGCGCACCGCATCGTCCAGCCGCGCCTGGCTGATCGTCCCGGCCTTCACCGCCGTGAGCGTGGTTTCGTAGAAGCCCTTCCAGCTGTCCGACGCCATCGCCATGTCCAGGCCGGCGTTGATCGTGGCCGGGCAATCGGTGTTGGTGCAGCCCTTCACCTGGCCGTGGCCGTTCCAGTCGCCCACCACGAAACCGCCGAACTGCATGCGGCCCTTCAGCGCATCGGTCAGGTACGGCTTGTTGCCGTGCATCTTCTCGCCGTTGACGCTGTTGAACGAGGCCATCACCGTCTGCGCGCCGGCCGCGATCGCCGGCGGATAGCCGGCACCATGGATGCGCACCAGGTCGGCTTCGCTGATCCTGGTATCGCCCTGGTCCTTGCCGTCCGTGGTACCGCCATCGCCGAGGAAGTGCTTCACCGAGGCGATCACGTGGCGGCCGTCGAGGAAGCCCGGCGTGCCGACCTTGCCCTGCAGGCCCTCGACCATCGCACCGGCATAGCTGGCCACGATCTCGGGCGATTCCGAATAGCCTTCGTACGAACGACCCCAGCGGTCGTCCTGCGGCACCGCCACGGTGGGTGCGAACGCCCACTCCATGCCGGTGGCGCGCGTTTCCAGCGCGGTGATCTCGCCGATCCGGCGCAGCAGATCCGGATTGCGCGTCGCGCCCAGGCCGATGTTGTGCGGGAACAGCGTGGCACCGACGATGTTGCTCTGCCCGTGCACGGCATCGATGCCGAAGATGATCGGGATCGCCTTGCCCCCCTGCGAGGTGTCCATCGACGCCTCGTAGAAGGCATCGGCCAGCGCCAGCCACTCGGCGGGCGAGGCGTCGTAGCGGCCGCCCGGATCGGAGTTACCGCCGGCGAGGATCGAGCCGAGCCGGTACTTGCGCACGTCATCCGGCGTGATGCTGGCGATGTCGCCCTGCACCAGCTGGCCGACCTTCTCTTCCACGGTCATCGTGGCGATCAGGTCGGTGATGCGCTGCTCGAGCGCCGCGTCCTCGGCCAGCGGCCAGGCGACCTGCGGCCAGGGGTTGGCATCGGCGGCGGTCGCGGGTGCGGCCGCCTTGTCGTCGCCCTTGCAGGCGCCCAGCGCCAGCACCAGGGCGGCCAGCAACGCGCCGCTGCGCGTGTTCTTGGAGATGATCGTCTTCATCCTTCCATCTGCTCCAGTTCCTTGCCCTTGGTCTCGTGCACGTATTTCAGTACGAAGATGACCGAGATGATCGCCGATGCCAGGTAGATGCTGTAGGTCGCGGCCAGGCCGATGGCGGCCAGCAGGATCGGAAAGGTCACCGTGACGGCGAAGTTCGACGTCCACTGCGCCGCACCCGCCACCGCCAGCGCCGAACCGCGGATCTGGTTGGGGAACATCTCGCCCAGCATGACCCACATCACCGGGCCCCAGGAGATATTGAAGAACACCACGTAGGCATTGGCCGCCACCAGCGCCAGCGTGCCCATGCCTTCGGGCAGCTGCAGGTGGCCATCGACCAGCGAGCCGCTGGCGAACGCCCAGACCACCAGCGCCAGCGACACCGCCATGCCGGCCGAGCCGATCCACAGCAGCGGCTTGCGGCCGATGCGGTCGATCAGCAGCACGGTGACGATGCAGGCGCCGATGCTGAGCCCGCCGGACAATACGTTGATGGCCAGCGCATCGTTCTCGGAGAAGCCCACGGCCTGCCACAGCACGGCGCCGTAGTAGAAGACCACGTTGATGCCGACCAGTTGCTGGAACGTCGCCAGACCGATGCCGACCCAGACGATGGGGCGGATCTTGCCGGTGGTCTTGTTCTTCAGGTCGGAGAGCTGCGGGCGGTGGTGGTCGGCCGACAAGGATGCGTCGATCTCGGCCAGCTTGGCCTGCGCCTCGGCACCCCCGAACAGGCGTGTCAGCACGCGCAGCGCTTCATCCTTGCGCCGCTTCACCACCAGGTAGCGCGGGCTTTCCGGAATGGTCAGCAGCAGCACCAGGAAGATCACCGAAGGCACCGCCTGCATCCAGAACATCCAGCGCCACGCGGCATGGCCGCCCCACAGCGCTTCGGTCGAGGCGCCCGCCTTGGCGGCCAGCAGGTAGTTGGACAGGAACGCTGCGGTCAGACCGCTGATGATCGCGATCTGCTGCACGGTGGCGAGACGGCCGCGGTAGCGTGCCGGCGCGACCTCGGCGATGTAGGCCGGCGAGATCACGCTGGCCGCGCCCACGGCGAAGCCGCCGATCACGCGCGCGATGACGAACACGACCGACGAGGTCGCCGCACCCGCACCGATCGCCGAGAGCAGGAACAGCACGGCCGAAATGATCAACACGTTGCGCCGGCCGAGGCTGTCCGCAAGCCGGCCCGCCGTGAACGCGCCGATCGCGCACCCCAGCAGCATCGAGGCGACCTCGAAGCCGAGGCCCGCCTTGGTGGAACCGAACGCCTGCTGCAGGCCATCCACCGTCCCGTTGATCACGCCGCTGTCGAAGCCGAACAGGAATCCGCCGATCGTCGCCACCACGCTGATCAGCACGATCAGCCTGGTGTTCTCGCCCCCCGTCATCGCCTGGCTCATGCTGCCGCCCCTCTGTTGATGGCTGTTGTCATGGAACGCATGCCCGCCGCGCTCAGCGCAGCAGGTACTGGTTGAGCAGGTTCTCGTAACGCTCCTGCTTGCCGCTGGTCTGCCGGGGTTCGCCCTGCCCGGCCGCAAGCGCGGCCAGTTCGGCCAACCCGAGCTTGCCGGCCTCGAAATCCTTGCCCTTGCCGCTGTCGAAGCTGGCGTAGCGCTGCTTGCGCCACTGTTCCCACGGCGACTCGGTCAGCAGCGCGTGCGCGACCTCAAGACCACGTGCGAACGCGTCCATGCCGCCGATGTGGGCGATGAACAGGTCTTCCAGGTCGGTCGATTCGCGGCGCACCTTGGCGTCGAAGTTCAGGCCACCCTCCAGCCCACCCTGGCGCAGCACCACCAGCATCGCCCCGACGGTGTCGTACAGGTCGGTGGGGAACTGGTCGGTGTCCCAGCCGTTCTGCGCATTGCCCCGGTTAGCATCGATGCTGCCCAGCAGCCCGTGATCGGAGGCCACCTGCAGGTCGTGCTCGAAGGTGTGTCCCGACAGCGTGGCGTGGTTGGCCTCGATGTTGAGCTTGAAGTCCTTCTCCAGCCCATGCTCCTTCAGGAAGCCGGCCACGGTGGCGCTGTCGAAGTCGTACTGGTGCTTCATCGGCTCCATCGGCTTGGGCTCGATCAGGAAGTTGCCCTTCAGCCCGATACTGCGGCCGTAGTCGCGCGCCATGGTCAGGAAGCGGGCGAAGTGGCCGAGCTCGCGCTTCATGTCGGTGTTGACCAGCGAGGCATAGCCCTCGCGGCCGCCCCAGAAGACGTAGTGCTCGCCGCCCAGTTCGACGGTGGCCTCCAGCGCCGCCTTCACCTGCACGGCGGCACGCGCCACGACGGCGAAATCCGGATTGGTCGAGGCGCCATTCATGTAGCGCGGGTGCGAGAACAGGTTGGCCGTGCCCCACAGCAGCTTGATGCCGGTCGCGTCCTGGCGCGCCTTGGCCAGGCCCACCATGTGCCTGAGGTTCTTCTCGTACTGGCCGATGTCCTCGGCATCCGGGGCCAGGTCGATGTCGTGGAAGCACCAGTACGGCACGCCCAGCTTGGTGAAGAACTCGAACGCGGCATCGACCTTGGCTTCGGCCGTGGCCATGGGCGAGCCGGCTTCCCACGGGAAGTGGCGCGTGCCCGGACCGAACGGATCGTGGCCGGCGTTGCAGAACGTATGCCAGTAGCAGACCGCGAAGCGCAGGTGCTCCTGCATGGTCTTGCCGCCGATGGTCTTGTTCGCGTCGTAGACCTTGAACGCCAGCGGGTTGTCCGAGCCGCGGCCTTCGAAGGGAATGCGGCCGATGCCGGGGAAGTATTCCTGGGCGCCGATGAAGGGCTGGGTGCTCATGGTGCGGTGATCCTGTGGTTGTGCGTGATATGCGGGGGAAGGTCAGCCGCGCTGCAGCGGCGTGACGGCATCGAGATGGCGGAGGAAGCGGGTGTAGGCCGTCGCATACGCGTGCGCGCGGTCCGGGTCGGGGCGCGTGGACAGCGCGGGATCGGTCGCCACGTGCGTGCGTGCGATGTCGGTGATGGACGCGGCACCGCCATCGGCACGGCCGACCGCCCACAGCGCCTGCAGTGCCGCACCGAACGCGGCCCCTTCCGACTGCACCGGCACATCGACCGGCAGGCCGAACACGTCGGCGACCAACTGGCGCCACGCCGCACTGTTGCTGCCGCCGCCGGTCAACACGATGCGCTCAAAGCGCATGCCGGCGCGCACGAAGGCATCGAAGCCGTACTTCAGGCTGTAGGTCGCCCCTTCCATCGCCGCGCGATAGATATGCGCCGGGGTCATGTTGGTCGGGTCCATCCCGGCCAGCACGCCCTTGCCGCGCGGCAGGTCGGGGGTGCGCTCACCGTTGAGGAAGGGCAGCATCACCAACCCGTCCGCGCCAGGCGGCGTGGCCTGCAGGTGGGCATCGCCTTCGCGGGTGCTGAAGCCGAAGGCCTTCGCCACCTGTTCGGTCGCCACGGTGCAGTTCATCGTGCAGATCAGCGGCAGCCACCCGCCGGTGGAGGAGCAGAACGCGGCCCAGGCCCCGTCGGGATCGGCGACCGGCACGTCCGAGTAGGCGAACAGCGTGCCCGAGGTGCCCAGGCTCATCGCCAGGCGGCCCTCCTCCACGCAGCCGGTGCCGATGGCCGCCATCATGTTGTCGCCGCCACCGACGGCGACCTTCGCCGTGGCCGGCACACCCAGTCGCGCCGCCATGGCGGGATCGATGTCGATCAGCGCGTCGGGCGCCGCGATCGGCGGCAGGCACGCGGCCAGGTCGCGGTCCGCATCGGTCGCGTGCAGGAGTTCCTTCGACCACGAGCGCGTGCGCACATCGAGCCAGCCCGTGCCGGAGGCATCGCCCCACTCGCAGAAGCGCTGCCCGGTGAGGACGAAGTTGAGGTAGTCGTGCGGCAGCAGGATCGTGGCCAGCCGAGCGTAGGCCTCGGGACGATGCGTCTTCGTCCACGGCAGCTTCGAGGCGGTGTAGCCGGCGAGGATGGGATTGCCTGCCAGCGCGATGGTTTGGGCCGCACCGCCGACCGCGTCCATGATCTGCGCGCACTCGGCCGTGGTGCTGGTGTCGCACCACAGCTTCGCCGGCGCCAGTACTTCGCCTGCGGCATCCACCGGCACGAAGCCGTGCTGCTGGCCCGAGACCGCCAGCGCGGTGATGCGTGCACGCACGGCGGGATCGATGCGGTCGAAGCAGGCCTGCATCGCGGCGACCCACTCGGACGGATGCTGCTCGCGGCTGCCATCGTCGCCGCTGATCAAGCCAAGCGGCGCGCTGGCGCTGGCCACGATCGCCCGCTCCGCGGCGTCGTACACCACTACCTTCACGCTCTGCGTGCCTGCATCGATGCCGGCGACAAGGCTCATGCTGTTTCCTTCTTCATGCGCGCACCAACGCGCCATTGCGCAGCCGCACCGTGGCCGACGCCCCGGCGGCGAGTTCGATGTCGAGCGTCTGGTCCGCATGGACCAATGCGTAGCGACCACCCTTGTCCGAGTGCAGCGTCGCGTGCGCCAGCCGTCCTGCCTTCCAGTCGAGGTCCAGTCGCGCGGCATTGCGCACGCGCACGCCTTCGAGTTCGCCGTCGCGCCATGACGCCGGCAGTGCGGGCAACAGGAAGATCGATCCACCCCAGCTCTGCACCAGCATTTCGACGATGCCGGCGGCGCCGCCGAAGTTGCCGTCGATCTGGAACGGCGGGTGCGCATCGAACAGGTTCGGGTAGCTGCGCTGTGGCGACAGCAGCATGCGCAGGATCTTCAGGCTGTGCTCGCCATCCCACAGGCGCGCCCAGAAGTTCAGCCGCCACGCGATGCCCCAGCCGGTGGCCTCGTCGCCGCGGATCTCCAGCGTACGTTGCGCGGCGCGCGCCAGCTCGGGCGTGTCGCGCAGGTTGATCTGCGCGCTCGGGTGCAGGCCGTAGAGATGCGAGATGTGGCGGTGGTGGAGCTCGGGCGCCTGCATGTCCCAATCCTGCTGCCATTCCTGCAGCTGCGCGGCCTTGCCGATCCGGTTGGGCGGCAGCTGCTCGCGCAGCGCGCCAAGCCGAGCGGCGAAATCGGTGTCCACGCCGAGCACGCGCGCCGCGTCGACGCACTGGCCGAACAGATCGCGCAGGATCTGCGCGTCCATCGTCGGGCCGGCGCAGATCGCCGCGCCGAACGGATGCTCGTTCTCCGGCGACAGCGACGGCACGGTGACCTTGTGGCCGGTCTGCGGATCGTCCTGCAGCGTGTCGACGAAGAACTGCGCGGCGCCCTTGAACAGCGGCCAGACCTGCTTCAGGTACTCCGGATCGCGTCCGTAGTCCCAGCGGTCCCACAGCGCCTGCAGCAGCCACGCGCCACCGGTCGGCCACAACGCCCAGCGCGCGCCGTCCGGCGGCGTAGCGGCGCGCCACAGGTCGGTGTTGTTGTGGAGCATCCAGCCACCGGCGCCGTACATGTCGCGCGCGACGCCGGCACCGGTCTGCGCCAGTTCCTCCAGCATGCGCTGCACCGGCTCGACGCACTCGCCCAGGCCGTTCTGCTCGGCCGGCCAGTAGTTCATCTCGGTATTGATGTTGACCGTGTACTTGCTCTCCCACGGCGGATCCATCAGGTCGTTCCAGATGCCCTGCAGGTTGGCGGGCTGGCTGCCGGGCCGCGAGCTGGAGATGAGCAGGTAGCGTCCGTACGCGTGGTACAGCGCCACCAGCGCGGGATCGTCGCCCTGCGCGAACGCCACGATGCGCTCATCGGTCGGCAGGTCCGCGGCGGCGGTACGGCCCAGGTCAAGCCGCACGCGATGGAAGAGTCGGCGATGTTCGGCCAGATGGTCGGCCCGTACGGCGTCGAAGACCTTGTCCTTCACCCGTGCCAGCTGAGCGGCAGTGATCGCATCGGGATCGCCGCTGACGTCGTCGTAGGCCACATGGCTGGTCGCCGCGACGATGCGCAGTTCCAGCTCGCGCACGCCATCGAAGGCGATCTGGTCCTGCTCCACCCGCACCTGGCCCTCGCGGTGTGCGACCTGCACGCGGAAGGCGAAGCGCAGGCGACCTTCGATGCCGTGCTTGCCGACGTTGCGGCCGCTGACGTGCCAGCCGCCGTCGACGATCCGCGTGGTCGTCGCATGTTCGTTGCCGGTGCGGATCCGGCCGATCATCGCGTCGCCGCCTTCGACGGTGTAGCGCACCACGACGCACTGGTCGACCGGCGAGACGAACACCTCGCGCCGGTGCACGCCGTTGCCGACACGGAATGTGGTGCGCGCCACGGCGGCATCGAGATCCAGCGCGCGCCGGTAGTCGGCCACGCCGTCCAGGCGGTCGAACTGCAGCCACAGGTTGCCTAGCGGCTGGTAGGCCATCTGTTTCGCCGGCCGCGAGATCAGCGTCTCGTCGGCCAGCGCGGCCGCTTCCGCGTAACGGCCCGCAAAGATCAGCGCGCGTACCTGCGGCAGTCCCTCGCGCGCCTTCGGATTCACCGCCGAATACGGCCCGCCCGCGTATAGGGTGTCCTCGTTGATCTGCAGGCGCTCGTGCGCCACGCCGCCGAAGACCATCGCACCGAGCCGGCCGTTGCCGACGGGCAGCGCCTCCACCCAGACCCGCGCCGGCTGGCGATACCAGAGCGTCATGTCGACGCTCGACAGCGCGTCGCCGGCCCCGGCAGGCCCGGCACCGTGGGTGCTCGGGATCGCGACGGCGGCCAGTCCGGCCGCCGTCGCTTTCAGCAGGTCGCGTCGGTTGAACTCCATCGGCCCGTCAGCGCTTCTTCACCACCAGCGCCTTGCCGTCGTAGCGAACGGTGACGTCGCCCTGCGGCTCCAGCGTGCCAGCATCGGCGCGCGGACCGTCGATGAAGCGCACCCGCACTTCGCGCGACGCGACCATGCCGGGATAGCGGCCCACACGCGCACCGATATGCAGTTCACCCGCTCTCTCGTTCCACGCCAGCGGGATGCGGCTGGACTCGCCACGCTCGTAGCCGTAGCTGCGACCATTGTCCTCGTACAGCGAGAACGTGCCGTCGGCGCCGGTGTAGACCTCGATCGTCAGCGGCGCATCGGGCTTCTCGTCCACGTACTGCTGGACGACCGTGCGCGGCACGATGGCGCCGGCGCGGACGAACAGCGGCATGCGCTGCAGCGGCGCGGCCGCCTGGATCGTCTGGCCGCCGTCGTAGCGCTTGCCGGTCTCGAAGTCGATCCAGCTCGTGCCCGCCGGCAGGTAGACCGGGCGCGTGGTCGCTTTGAATGCCGTCACCGGTGCGACCAGGAATGCGGGGCCGAACAGGTACTGGTCGGCGATGTCGCGCACCTTGGGGTCGGACGGGAAATCCATCGCCAGCGTGCGCAGCAGGGTGCCGTCCTGGTGCCAGGTGTCGCCGGCCAGCGTGTAGATGTAGGGCAGTAGCGTGTAACGCAGCTTCAGGTAGTGGACGAAGCTGTCGTAGTGCGGCGTGCCTTCCGGCGCGATTTCCCAGATCTCGCGGTACGGGAACTGGCCGTGCAGGCGGAAGATCGGCACGAAGGCGCCGTGCTGGAACCAGCGCAGGCTCAGTTCGCGCCATTCGGCCAGGTGCGCCGGGTCCTTCGTCTCGTAGCGCTTCTCCGGCGAGAAGCCGCCGATGTCGAAGCTGACGTTGGGCGCGCCCGCCATCGAGGCGTTGACCAGGCCGGAGATCTGCTCGCGCAGGTCGTCCCAGCGCGGCACGATGTCGCCGCTCCAGAACGCCGCACCGGCGCGCTGCTGGCCCGCGAAGAACGCACGCGACAGGATGAAGACGCGCTTGTCGGGATCCTGCTCGCGCGAACCGCGGTAGACGCCTTCGGAGTGCACCAGCGGATACGAGTTGAAGAACTCCGTCGACGGGCCCAGCGCGGTCGGCGTGGTGCGCGCCTTGCGCTCGCCGATGTCGATGTTGCTGTGCAGGTCGGGCTCGCTCGCGTCCAGCCACCAGGCGTCAAAGCCTTTCGCGTTGAGCTTGCCGTTGACCTGGCGCCAGAAGATGTCCTGCGCCTCCTTCGAATACGGGTCGTAGAAGGAGTTGAGATAGCCCTTGCCGATCCAGTCCAGCTCGCCCACCTCGACATTGCGGTGGTACATGTGGCCGGCGGCGTCCAGCTCCTTGTAGTTCGCGGTGGTCGGATAGAACTTCGGCCACACCGAGATCATGATCTGCGCATGCTGGTCGTGGACGTGGTCGACCATGCCGTCCGGATCCGGGAAGTTCTTCGCATCGAAATCATGCGAACCCCAGGCGTCTTCCGGCCAGTACGACCAGTCCAGCACGATGGCGTCGATCGGCAGCTTGCGCTTGCGGTACTCGTCCAGCGCGCCGGTCAGTTCGGCCTGGGTCTTGTAGCGCTCGCGGCTCTGCCAGAAACCGTACGACCACTTCGGCAGCAGCACGGCCTTGCCGGTCAGCGTGCGGTAGCCGGCCAGCACCTGGTCGGCGTCGTCGCCGGCGACCACATAGTAGTCGATCGCCTGTGCGGCCTCGGACCAGATCGACAGGTCCCTCGCTTCGTCGGCGGGCAGCGGATCGCGATGCAGCAACGCGATGTACGCCGGCTCGATGCGGTCCCACACCAGCTTCACCTTGTGGCGCTGGCCGGCCTTCATCTCCAGCGCGAACTCGTGGTGCCACGGGTTCCAGTTCTGGCGCCAGCGGTCCAGCACCAGCTTGCCGTCGATGTAGAGCTTGGCATACTCGCTGTTGTACAGCGAGAAGGTATGCCGCCCGTCGCTGCGCGCGGCGATCTCGCCTTCCCACACCACGTCGCTGCGGCCGCCCTCGGCCAGGTTCTTGCCCGCGGCCGGGAAGTTCGCCAGGTCCTTGATGTACTGGTAGTTCACTTCGCTTTCGCGACGCTCGACCACCTGCCTGCCGTTGACGGTGTAGCGCGCGGTCAGCGCGCCCGGCCTGCCCTGGGCGTCGAACAGGTCCAGCGACGCGCCCAGCGGCTGCAGGCCGCGCGGATCGCCGTAGCGGGTGATCGCGTTGCTGTCCCACAGGATGCCGTAGTGGCGCGTGGAGACGAGATAGGGAATCGCCTTGTCGATGTTGTGCTGGAGCAGTTCGACATCGCGGCCCTTGAGGTTCATCCAGCCCTGCTGGTGCAGGCCGGTGCCGTAGAAGGCCTCGTCTTCCGTCGATTCGAAACGCTGGCGGATGGCGTAGTAGTCCTTGCCCTCGACCCTGGCCGGCGTGAAGGTGCGTGCGCGCTCGGCCAGCAGAGGCTTGCCGGCGGCATCGAAGAAGCTGACCCGGCCCGTGCCGGCATCGACCTTTGCCGAGATGCCCTGCGTGCTGACCGTCACTTGCCCGCCGGCTTCGCCCACCTTCACCGCCGGCGGTGCGCCGGTCTTCGCGCGCATCAGGCTGGGCGTGCGGGCGAAATCGCCGTCGGGATCGGCCATCACGCGCAGGATGCCCGGCGCGACCGCCTCGATCTTGACGTCGGCGGCGGCCGCATCGGCGGGACGCACGATCACACCGTGATCGATCTTCTCGACGACCTCCTGGCCTGCGGCGTTGGCGCCCGCTGCGGCCAGGGCCAGCAGCGGCACCGTCAACGTCTTCAAGTAACCCATCGCTTGCTCCTCGTTCGGGCGCGTGGGCACCCGGGTTCTGGGACCGGCATGCCGGCCCGCGGATCGATCAGTAGGTGGCCAGCTTCACCCGCAGCAACTGCGGGATGCCGGAGAAATTGAGGCCGTAGTCGGTCTGGTCGCCATTCCAGCGCCGCCGGAAGACCCACTTGCCATCGACGTAGGTGCCCTCGTCGACAAAGTCGTAGATCTGCCGTGCGGCCACGGCCGGATCGGCGGCGGTGATGTTGATGCGCGCGTGCGCGCCGGCGACCAGGAACTCGTCCGGCCCCAGCTGCACTACCAGCGCACGACCGATGGGCTCCGGATTGCCGGGCGGCTCGCCCTGGAACCAGAACTGCGGCACGCCGTAGGTCACCACCATGTTCCAGCGGTCGTCGATCTTCACCGTCTGCACGGCCTGGCCGGGCTGCTCGGCGGTACCGCGTACCTTGCCCTCGAAGCTGGCCTGCGCGATGACGCGCGCCGCCGGGCGTGCGATGGCGTAGTTCAGCGCGAACGGAGCGAGCGTCTCGGGGTCCACCTTCTTCGCGCCCAGCGGCCAGTTGGTGTAGTGCGAAAAGTCGATGCCGAACGGCGACCAGCCGATGGCCTGCTCGCCCAGGGCGGAGAAGAAGTAGCGCGCGTATTCCTCCCGGTTGCCGGTCTCGGCGACGAACAGCGGATTGTCGGGGCGCGCGTAGCGGTCCAGCACCGTGGTGTAGTGCGTGTACTCCGGCATGTAGATGTCGGGCGCCAGCAGGTCGATATGCGGTGCAGCGGCCTTGTAGACATCCAGGACGTTGTCGGTGGGCCCGCCGCTGGCGTACTGCCCGGGCTGGCCGGGATTGAACGGTCCGCGCAGCGCGGCATTGATGTACATCGGCAGCGGATAGACCGCCTTGCCCGCTTCCGCGACCTGGTCGATGTAGTGGGCGATATGCCAGGCGTGGAAGTACTCGTCCGCGTCGGCGCCGAACACCTCGCGCCATGTGCCCGGCGACTTGCCAAGCTTCTTCAGCAGGGCGTCCGGCACCGGTCCTTCGAATACCTTCTGCGCCAGCGGCGAGAAATCGCGCACGCTGCCGTAGGTGCCCGGTTCGTTCTGCGGCTGCACCATGATGACGGTGCGCTGCGGATCGGCGGCCTTGAGGTGCGTCATCAGGGCGACGAATGCCTTGCGGTCGGCGTCGAGCGTGGCCTGTGCGTGCGGCGACAGCGAATTGAGCATGCGGCCGTCGGCGGTCACGACGCGCGGGAAGCGGGTGTTGTCCAGCTTGACCCAGTCCGGCGCGTAGTTCGGACTGTTGTTCTTCCAGGTGGCGAACCACAGTAGGATCAGGCGCACGTCCTTCTCGCGCGCCTGCTTCAGCAGCACATCGACGAAGGAGAAATCGAACGTGCCTTCCTTCGCTTCGACCTGCTCCCAGGCCACCGGCACCATCACCGTGTTCGGCTTGACCACGTCGATGGCGGGCCAGACGTCGTCCAGCGCCTGCGGCCAGTTGCTGGAGTTGTTGACCTGCGCGCCGAGGACGAGGAACGGCGCACCGTCCACCATCAGCGCATGGCGCCCGTCCTTGCTGACGATCTGCGGGATCGGTGTGGCACCGGCCGCATCGGCCGCGCCGTCGCCCGTCGTCGTGGCCGGCGCATCGCCTTTTCCGGTGGGTTGGCACGCGGCCAGGCCGAGCAGCGCGACGAGCGAAAGCAGCAACAGGCGGCGGGGCATCATCGAAGGCATTCCGGGGTCACCACGCATCGGTACGGAAAGGCGAGGCAGGCAAGCCCGCCGCGTTGATCAGGTCGGCGTCGGCCGGGTTGTCGGACCAGCCGTAGCGCAGCGCCACGGGTGACTTCACCGCGTCGCTGCGCACGACGACGCGACCGTCGACGAGCGTGGCCTCGGCCGGATGGAAGACGCGATCGGCGCCGGCCAGCGCGAAGCCGTGCACACGCGTGCCGCCTCCACGCACCGCGAGCGCGCTACCGCCATCGTCGAAGGCGAGGGTTGCGACGCCGTCCGAGAACTGCGCCTGCGTATGGACCGGTCCGTGGTAGACCAGCGATTCACCGTACGCGACGTGCCGCGCTGCCAACGCAAGCCGCTTGCCGACATCCTGCTTGTTGAGCGGATGGATGTCGGTCGGATTGCCGATGTCGATGGTCACCACCTGTGCCGTGGCCGGCAACGACAGCGTGGCCGACTGCGATTCGCGAAGCACCGCCCACGGGCTCGTATCGCCCTGGTCGACGCCGGAAGAGAAGTTCGCCAGCTGCACCCACAGGAACGGCAGATCGGGCGCCTGCCACTGGCGACGCCACTGCTGGATCAGCGCCGGGAATTGTGTGCGGTACTTCAGCGCCTCCGCCACCGTGTTCGCATTCGATTCGCCCTGGTACCAGATCACGCCGCGGATCGCGTACGGCTGCAGCGGATGGATCATCCGGTTGTAGAGCAGCGTGGGGTGCTGGTTCTTGTCGTCGACCAGCGCCACGGTCACGCGCGACGGGCGGAACGACCAGTCCGCCAACGGACGGGCATTGCCGCCCGCTGGCTGTACGAAGACCTCCGCCGGCTCGCCGTGGATGCCGCCGCCGCCCCCGAAGTCCGACACGCGCACCGCCACCTGGTTCACGCCCGCGCGCAGCGCCGACGCAGGCACGCGGTAGTGGCGCGGCTGGTTGTACTGCATGCGGGTCTCGCCGACCTGCACGCCGTTGACCCAGGTGATGTCGGAATCGTCGATGCGGCCCACGCCCAGCGTTGCGCCGGCTGCGGCTTCCTCGGCCGTCAACGTGAACGTTGCGCGGTACCAGGCGACCCCGTCCAGGCCATTCCAGCCCGTTTTCTCCCACAGCGAAGGCACCGTGATCGGTACCCAATCGCGGGTATCGAGATCACGCTTCTCCCAACCGGTGTCGTCCGCCGGCCAGGAGGTCCAGCGTGCCAAATGGGCGTGTGTCTGCTGCAGGGCGCGCGTGTCGGCGTCGCGCAGCCGTTCCGCCTGCGCCCGCAACGCAGAGGCATCGACACCCTGCGAGGGTGCATCCATCCAGGCCTCGATCCGGCTGCCACCCCAGGTGCTGTCGATGATGCCGATCGGCACGCCGGTGACCTTGCGCAGTTCGCGGGCGAAGAAATGGGCGACGGCAGAGAACTTCGGCGCGGCCTGCGGCGAGGACGCCACCCATTCGCCGCCTTCGAGCTGTGCCTGCGGTTCGCCGGACCATGACTTCGGAATCTTGAAATGGCGGATCTGCGGATCGGTCGCGCGTGCGGCTTCGGCCTCGGGGTTCGCCGACTGCGCGATGGGCCATTCCATGTTCGACTGCCCGCTGGCCAGCCATACGTCGCCGACCAGCACGTCGCGCAGCACGCGCGGTTGCTTGCCATCGTCGATGCGCATCACGTGCGGACCGCCCGCCGTCTGCGCAGGCAACGACAGCGACCAGCGACCATCGGCGCCGGTGAGCGCCGTGGCGTCGCGGCCGGCGAAGCTCACCTGCACGCGCGCGCCGGGCGCGGCCTCGCCCCAGACGCGTACCGGCTGGTCGCGCTGCACGACCATGCCATCGGCAAAGATGCGGGGGAGTTCCACGGCCTGCGCCGCGGGGATCGCCAACAGGACCAGCACCAGGGTAGCCGCTCGTTTCATTCAGGATCTCCGTACCAGATGCCACGCCCTTCGGTGCCGAAGTAGACGCGGCCATGCAGGCGGGGATCGCCTGTCACATGGCGGATGATGCCGCCAAACCGCAACGCATCGGTGTCGATCCGTCGCCAGCGCCGGCCGGCATCGTCGGAGCGGAACAAGCCGCGCTGCCCCCGCAGCTCGCCGAACACGAACAGCACGGGCGTGTCGCCTTCCTTCACCGGCTTGCCCAGGCCCACGGACATGACGTTGTCCACCCCGGGCACGCGCTCCAGCTTGCCGGGCGCGAGGTGCAACAGGCCGCGCCACGACGCGGCGATCCAAGCTTCGCCCGTCTTCTCCGGGTGCGGCCGGACCTCGGCGCGATACCAGTCGCCGATCTCGCCGACCGGGGCGCGCACCTCCTGGAAGGCGACGCCACCGTTGCCGCTGACGTACAGCTTGCCGCTGATCGCATCGAAACCGTAGTAGATGCCTTCATCGACGCGATCGGCCTCCACCACCGCGGTCTTCGGCAGACCCTTCACCGGTTGCCAGCGCCCGCCCATGTCGGCGGTGATCCAATGGTGCTCTCCATTGCGTGGACGCCAGATCGCGCGCTTGCCATCGGCCGCGAGCGTGATCTGCCCCGCGCCCTCGCCATCCGGCGGCTCGCTCGCGAACGCGGTCCAGGTCCGCCCGCCATCGTTCGACCATGCGCCGCGCACCGCGCCTTCCGGCCGGTTGTGGAAGTACCCCGTGCGCACCATCACCTGCGGCGCACGGCCGGCGAAGGCCAGGCTTTCCGTGTTGGAGAAGCGCACGCCGGCAAAGCGCGGCTGCGAGACCTCCAGGTCGTCGTGGACGAAGCCATCGACATCGCCAAGGCCGCTCACCAGGTGTGCGCCCTGCGGCGGACTGGCCAGCGCCAGCGGCACCGTTTCCTCGAAGCCTGCCTGTTCGAAACGCCACGCCATCTCGGCGCCCGCATCGAAGGCCTTCGCATTGGTGGACGCCCACACGCCATAGCCGGTGACGAACAGCAGGCGATTGGCATCGAAGGGATCGATCTCGATGTCGGCCATCCAGTGCGGCTTGGCGTCCTGCGTCCACGGTGCGGAAGCATGGTCGAACCCGGAACGCGGGAACAGCGCCGTCCAGGTGCGCCCGCCATCGAGACTGCGATAGATATCGTCGTGCGGCTGGTAGCGGCGGAACGTGCTGGCGATGATGACGTCCGGGTTGTCGGCCTGCACGGCGACCGCGCCCCAGCCGAAACCGGCGTCGGCCTTCGAGCGGCGTACCGGCGTGATGTCTTCCCAGCGATCGCCGGCGGGGTCGAAGCGCCAGACGGCGCCATCGGCCATGTTGTTCGGCCCGGGCTCGTCGCCGTAGCTCAGCAACCAGCGGCCACGGGCATCGCGCACCATGTGGCTGGGGCGCAGGCCCACCGGCTGCCCGGGCACGGGGTGCCAGGTCGTGCCGCCGTCGCGCGAGCGATAGAGGCTGGTTTCGTTCGTCGACACGCCGGCATAGACCGTCTTCGTCGGCACGCCTCGCGCGCCATCGGCCGGATCGAATGCCACGAAGGCGATGCCGACCGGTCGCAGTTCGCGCCAGCCTCTCGCCCAGGCTGAGCGATCCTTCGCGATGGCCGGAAAGCCCCGCACTTCGCGCCAGCTCGCCCCGGCGTCGTCGCTCCGCCACAGGCCGTCGGCACGCGTACCGAACAGCAGCACGCGACCGTCGTTCGGATCCACTGCCAGGCGCTCCCCGTTGCCGCGGCCCTGCTCATTGCCGCCGAACTTGAACGGCAGCGGTGTCCGCTGGAACGTGGCGCCGCGATCGGACGAACGCAGGATCACGCCATCCTGCCCACGCTCATGCAGATAGGTACCGACGGCGAGATAGAGGCGATCGGGATCGGAGGGGTCCAGCGCCAGACTCTCCACGCCGAAGCGGCCGTTGTCCTCGTAACCCATCCAGTCCATCAGCGGCAGCCAGCGCTGCTCGCGCGGCTGCCAGCGGTACGCGCCGCCGATGTCGGTGCGCGCGTACAGCAGGCCCTTCTCATGCGGATGGAACACCAGCCCACTGACGAAGCCCCCGCCTCCGATGGCCACATTGCGCCAGCGGTAGCCGGCCACGTCGTCCTTCGCCGCCACGCCGGGCACCAGCAGGAAAACGAAGAGCGCGAGGGTCAGGCGGAGCGTGAGCACGGAATCTCCTGTCGGGGAACAGCGGTGCGCCGGCAGGAGCACACCTCGGGCGCCGCAGCAGGCAGGCGCCGGTCCATCGAAGGAACGGCCGGCAGTACCGGCCGTTCCGCGGGCTGCATCAGAACGTGAAGCGGATGGTCGCGGCGTAGCGGCGGTCGTTGACGTACCACGAGGTGGTGCGCTTGCCGGCGCCGTTCTGGTCCATCAGCGTGCGCTGCTCGGCGTTGTTGAGGTTGTTCATCTCCAGGCCGATCTGCACGTTGTCGGAGAAGCGGTAGAAGATCGATCCGTCCAACTGGCCGAAACTGTCGCTGTACACCGGCAGCTTCCAGGCGATGGACTCACCGTCGAGATTGTTGTTGGTGCCGTTGTAGCCATTGGGGCCGATCGACAGCAGGTACTCGCTGCGCCAGTTGTACGCCAGCCGGATCTGCCAGGGACCCTTCTCGTAGAACGCGGCGACGTTGTAGGAGTTCTTGGACAGGCCATCCGCCGGCAGGTCGTCGAACAGCGATCCGTCGGTATCCACCGGCACCGCGTTGGAGGCGTTCGGAATCCTGGTGGAGCTGTCGATGTAGGTATAGTTGGCCGACATGCCCAGGCCATCGAACGGCGCGGGCAGGAAATCGAAGAACTGGTTCCAGCCGATCTCCGCGCCCTGGATCTTCGCCGTGCCCACGTTCACCAGGCGCGAGACCAGGTAGTCGTATTGGTTGCCGTCGACGCCCGGATAGGGGACCAGCTCGGTCTGCTGGCGGAAATAGTCCTTGATGTCCTTGTAGAAGAAGTTCACCCAGGCCATGCCGCCCTTGTCCGGCGCGAAGTACCACTCCAGCGACAGGTCGAACTGGTTGGCCTTCATCGGCGTCAGGTACGGGTTGTCGGTGGAACTGCCCGTCAGGTCGAGCTGGTCGGGCCCGAGGGTCTGCCCGGGCACCGTGGTCACGCCGTCGCGGACGGCGACGCTGAGCACCTGGTAGGCCTGCATGTCGCTGAAGGCGGGGCGCGCGATGGCCTTGGACGCGGCGAAGCGGACGATCCAGTTCTCCGCCGGCTCCCACTTCACGTTCGCGCTGGGCAGCACGTCGGTGTACGAGTTCTCCGCGGAGATCGGCTCGGACTGGCCGCTGCCGAGGTAAGGCGCGAACGCATTGTTCGGGTACACCAGGTAACCCTTGGCGCTGTTTTCGGTGCGCACCACGCGCACGCCGACATTGCCGTCGATCCGCGCCTGGTCCATCGCGAAATTCAGCATCGCGTAGGCGGCGTAGGTCTTCTCGTTCTGTACGTTGCCCCACTGCGGATCGGCCAGGTTGCGCGGGGTGATCTGGCCGTAGCAGCAGCTGTAGTACGGGATGGCCGCACCGTGGATGTCGAGGTAGCTGTTCGGGAAGCCCAGCGCGGTGGCCAGCACCGGCGAATAGAACGAGCCCGGCGTCGACGCGCCGCCACGATAGAAGTTGTCGAACGTGATGAGGTTGGTCAGGCCGGAATTGACCGTGCCGTTGAGGTCCAGCCCCGGCAGCGCGCCGCCCGGCAACGCCCATCCCTGCATCCACGGCTGGAATACCGGCTGCCAGTCGTAGCCGGTGTCGATGCTGTGCGCATCGCGGTCGGTGACGCGCACGCCGAACTTCACCGAATCGACGAAACCGCCGTCGAACCTGTGCTTCAGGTCCGCGCGCCAGGCGACCTCGTCGGCCGTGTTGTCGTCCTGGTGGTCCATCGTGAACCCCCAGTAGTAGTTCGCGGGGTTGGCGGTGAACTGGTTGTCCACGCCGATGCGCGGCACGCCATGGCCCAGGTCGACGTCGATGTACGGCACGTTGAGGCCCAGCGACACGGTGGAGTCCAGCGCCTCGGTGTTCGCCTTGATGTACTGCAGGTCGGTGGAGAACTCGGTACGTTCACTGAAAAGCCACTTCAGGCCGAACGAGTAGTCGGTGGTGTCGGACTTGCGGTGCGAGGCGCGAATGTCCGTGCCCATCGGGATGTCGCCGTTCGAACGCAGGCGGCCGGAAACGAACACATTGCCGTCGAATTCGTACGGCTCACTGGCATCGACGCGCACCTGCATCGGGTCGTTGGACACGAAGATCGCGTCTTCGTACCACAGCTCGTCGTACCTGCTCTGGAAGGCGGTGGCGAACAGTTCCAGGTTGTCGTTCGGGCGCCACTGAAGGGCGACGTAGGCACCCTGGCGTTCGCGTTCGTACTCCAGCGTGCGCCAGTCGGCGCCGCGGGGCAGCCACAGGTTCTCGTTGGTGCCATCGTTGTCGAGGTCGGAGTTGGCCGTCTCGAAGAACGGCCGCACGAACATGCCATCGGTACGGGTGGCCAGCTCGGAATGGGCCAGGTTCACCAGGATGCCGAACTCGCCTGCGTCGGTGTCCCAGCGGTTGCTGAAGAGCACAGAGCCCGCGGGCTTCACCTGGTCGGCGAAGTCGCCCCTGTTCGCGCTGAAGGACATGCCGAAGCGGCTGCCGTCGATGTCGAACGGCATGAAGGTGCGCAGGTCGACGCTGCCGCCCAGGCCGCCTTCGATCATGTCGGCCTTCTGGTTCTTGTATACGTCCACGCCGGCCATCAGCTCGGCGGGCACGTCCTGGAAACTCAGCGCGCGGCCGCCCGACGCGGAGAAGCTGTCGCGGCCGTTCAACTCGGAGCGCACCTGGGTCAGGCCGCGCACCTGCACGCCGCCGCCTTCGGCGGAAAAATGTTCCGGATCGCCGACCGTCAGGAAGCGGTCGATGGTCACGCCGGGAATGCGCGACAGCGTTTCCGTCACGCTGCGGTCGGGCAAGGCGCCGATGTCGAGCGCGGTGACCGAGTCGACGAAGGTGTCGGCGTCGCGCTTGATGTCCTGCGCGCGGTAGACGGAGCCGCGGATGCCGGTGACGACGACGGCATCGAGTTCGGTGGGCGTATCGCCTTCTTTCGCCTCGGTCGTGGCTTCCTGTGCGAACGCAGGCGCCGACAGCAACAGCGCGATGCCGAGGGCGAGGACGGTGGGCTGCAGGTGGCGGCCGGCGGAACGGCCCGCACGGGGACCAGCCGCGATGCGGCGCTGACGCGTTGACATGGATGTTCCCTCCCAGGACACATGGCAAACGATGGAGTTGTGGTCCTGCCCGGACGTCTTCGCGCCCCGTGGCCGGATGAAGCGATGGCGGCTGCGGCCCCCTGCCGCGGTCGTCGATGGTTCTGTCTTTCCCGTGGAGCGCTGCGGCAACCGGAGCCTTGCGACCGGTGCTTGGCGCTTACCTGGCGGCCGTGGGACCGCCTTCCTGTGACTGCGCCGGGAGCATAGGCGGGGCTGACATGCCGTACCAATGAAATGTTGATCGCCAGCTATATCGAACCCGAATAGGTCTTCAGGCGCCGTCGCCGCCGCCCTCGTTCGCGGGCGGCACCGTGCCCGTCTGGGAGGGTTCCAGGTCGGTATAGAGGCGGCGGGCCGTACTGCGGAGGGCGTCCAGCACGCGCTCGGCACCCGGGGACAGCAGCTGATCACGCCGGCGGATGATGCCGAAGAACTCCATGCGCACGCCCAGCTCGATCGGCAACACGCACATCTGACCGGTCTGCAGGTACGGGCCGACCGACTCGGCCGGCAGCGCGGTCAGCAGGTCGCTGTGCCGCAGCAGGTGGATGATGACCGGCAGCGACGCGGTTTCCACGATGTTCTGCGGCGGTGGCTGGCCGTGTTCGAGGAATACCGCATCCAGGCGCGACCGCAGCACGCTGGCGGCCGGCGGCATGATCCAGCCGTAGTCGGCTAGGTCGGCGTGGGTGATGCGCGGACGCCGCGTCAGCGGATGGCCCGCACGCACGATGACGGCGTGCGGCTCGTCGGCCAGCGGCTCGAAATCCAGCTCGCCCGCGCCTTCGGGACCCATGATGCGACCGACCACGATGTCGAGCTGGCCGTCCAGCAGCTTGGCCACCAGCGGCCGGCTGTAGTCCATCTCGACCTTGATCAGGATGTCCGGGAAATCGCGCTTCACTGCCGCGATGGCCTGCGGCACCAGCGTGGTACCCGGATTCACCACGGTGCCGATGGCGGCCTGGCCCATGCGCCCGCTGCGGAGCGCGGCGATCTCGTCGTGGGCGCGGCCGATCTCCGACAGCGCGGAGCGGGCGCGCCGGATCAGGACCTGGCCGTACCAGGTGGGCTCCACGCCACGGGCATGGCGCTCGAACAGCGGTACGCCGAGCAGGCTTTCCATCTCCGCCAGCAGCTTGGAGGCGGCGGGCTGGGTCATGTTGGCGGCCTCGGCCGCGCGCAGGACCGAGCGCTGTTCGTACAGGTGCAGCAACAGGGACAGGTGGCGGGTCTTCAGGCGCGTGGCGCCGAACCAGCCGGTGGTGGGGTGGACCATGGTCGCCTCCGGGACACGAGCTATTCGTGTGCGGAATAGCCTATGACAAAAATTTCATTTGTCGTACATAGATGCCCACGCGAGGCTATGCCACGCTTCAAGCGCGGGTCGGCGGCCATGCCTGACCGCCCGCGGGGGGAAGCCCCGGGGACGGCCGGCACAGGTCCGCCACGGGACATCCCCGCATCCGATCACCGCCGGGAGGAGGGCCCCATGGCGACACCGCAGTCCGACGGCACGTCGCGTGCCGGCGCCATCGCCGCGTCCACGCCCCACGGAATCCGTCTGCCATGAGTGGCCGCCTGTCCGGCAAGGTCGCGCTGGTCACCGGTGCCGCCAGCGGCATCGGCGCCGCGACGGCACAGTTGTTCGCGCGCGAAGGCGCCACAGTGGTCGGCCTCGACAAGCAGCCCGCTCCCGCTACGGATGACGGCGTACAGCACCGCATCGCCGACATCACCGACGCCGGCGCCGTCGACGTCGCCGTGCAGGCGGCGCTCGCCGCGCATGGCCGCATCGATGTGCTGGTCAACAACGCCGGCGCGGACGTGTTCTCCGATCCGCTTACCCTGTCCGACGAGGAGTGGGAGCGCTGCCTGTCGCTCAACCTCAAGGGCGCATGGAATGTGTGCCGCGCGATACTGCCGTCGATGCAGGCGCAGGGCGCGGGCAGCATCGTCAACATCGCCTCGGTGCACGGGCACAGGATCATCGCCGGCTGCTTTCCGTATCCGGTGGCCAAGCATGGGCTGATCGGGCTGACCCGTGCGCTCGGCATCGAATACGCCGCACGCGGCATCCGGGTGAACTCGATCTCGCCGGGCCTGATCCTGGTGCCGCGCATCGAGGCCTGGTTCGCCCGCGAACCGGGCATGCGCGAGCGCCAGACCGAGCTGCTGCCGCCCAAGCGCATCGGCATGCCGGAAGAAGTCGCCTACACCGCGCTGTTTCTCGCCAGCGACGAAGCACGCTTCATCAACGCCACCGACATCGCCATCGATGGTGGTCGCTCGCAGGTCTACCACGACTGATCCGCATGGACGCCCTTCCCCTTCCCTTCGCCCTGCCGCTGATCGCGATCCTGCGCGGCATCACGCCCGCGGACGTGCCCGCGCACGTGGGCGCGCTGGTGGAAGAAGGCTACGACGCGATCGAGATACCGACCAACTCGCCGGACTGGACGCGCAGCGTGCGCATCGCCGCGGAGGGGTTTGGCGGGAGGGCGCTGATCGGCGCCGGCACCGTGCTGACGACGGCCGACGTCGACATGCTGGTTGCTGCCGGCGGACGCCTGGTGGTCACGCCGAACACGCGCCCGCCGGTGATCCGGCACGCGGTAGCGCGCGGCCTGCAGGTCGCCGCCGGCGTCGCCACCGCGAGCGAGGCCTTCGACGCGCTCGACGCCGGCGCGCAGATGCTCAAGCTGTTCCCCGCATCCGTCTACGGACCGGCCATGGTGCGCGCCCTGCGCAGCGTGCTGCCGCCGGTCCCCCTCTTCGCCGTCGGTGGCGTCACGCCCGACACCCTCTCCGGCTACCTCTCAGCCGGCGGTCAGGGCGCCGGCATCGGCGGCGAACTTTACACGCCCGGCCAGTCGGTCGAGCGCACGCGCGAGCACGCGCGGCGCTTCCGCCAGGCCTACCTGGACCACGCTGCATGAAGATCGTCCGCGTCAGCACCTTCCACGCCGCACCGCGCTGGCTCTTCCTCAAGGTGGAGACCGACGAGGGCGTGACCGGCTGGGGCGAGCCCGTCATCGAAGGGCGCGCCAGCACCGTGGAAGCGGCGGTACACGAACTGGCGGACTACCTGATCGGCCAGGACCCCGCGCGCATCAACGACCTGTGGCAGGTGCTGTATCGCGGCGGCTTCTATCGCGGCGGCGCCATCCTGATGAGCGCGATCGCCGGCATCGACCAGGCGCTGTGGGACATCAAGGGCAAGGCGCTGGGCGTGCCCGTCTACCAGCTGCTCGGCGGGCGCGTGCGCGACCGCATGAAGACCTATCGCTGGGTCGGTGGCGACCGCCCCGCCGACATCGTCGCGCAGATGCAGCGCTCCCAGGCGCAGGGTTTCGACACGTTCAAGTTCAACGGCACCGAGGAACTGAAGCTGATCGACAGCCCGCGCGCGATCGATGCCGCGGTGGCCAAGGTCGCAGCGATCCGCGAAGCGATGGGCGACCGCGTCGATTTCGGCGTCGATTTCCATGGCCGCGTCAGTGCGCCGATGGCGCGCGTGCTGCTGCGCGAACTGGCACCGTTCAGGCCACTGTTCGTCGAAGAGCCGGTGCTGCCCGAACAGTGGGAGTACTACCGCGCGTTGTCCGATGCGACTTCGATCCCGCTCGCCGCCGGCGAACGCATGTACTCGCGCGCCGAGTTCAAGCCCGTGCTCGCGGCCGGCGGCCTGGCGATCCTGCAGCCCGACCTGTCGCACGCCGGCGGCATCACCGAGTGCGTGAAGATCGCGGCGATGGCCGAGGCGCACGACGTGGCGCTGGCGCCGCACTGCCCGTTGGGCCCGGTCGCGCTGGCCGCATGCCTGCAGGTGGACTTCGTGTCGCACAACGCCATGCTGCAGGAGCAGAGCATCGGCATCCACTACAACACCGGCGCGGACCTGCTGGACTACGTGCTCAACAAAGAGGATTTCCGCTGCGACGACACCGGCAGCATCGCCGCACTGCCCAAGCCCGGCCTGGGCGTGGAGATCGACGAGGACCGCCTGATCGAAGCGCACCGACAACCGCCGCGCTGGCGCAATCCGGTATGGCGGCATGCCGATGGCAGCGTGGCCGAGTGGTGATGCGGTGACCACGGCGCTGGCGACCCTGGCCGTCGACAGCCGCTGCGTGCTGGGCGAAGGCATCCTGTGGTGCGACCGCCGGCGCGTGCTGTACTGGACCGACATCCTCGCCGCCGAACTGTGGCGGCACGATCCCGACAGCGGCCATACGCATACGTGGTCGCTGCCCGCGCCGCTCGGCTGCCTCGCGCTGGCGGAGGACGGGCGCCTGCTGCTGGGCCTGGCGAAGGGTCTCTGCGCGAGCGATGTGGAAGCGCAGCTGTCCTCGCGCGACCTCGCCCTGGAGACGCTGGCCGATGTCGAGGCCGGCGACCCGATGACCCGCATCAACGACGGCCGCGCGGATCGCGAAGGCGGCTTCGTGTTCGGCACCAAGAGCGAACACACCGACCTGCGTCGGGCCGGCCGCTACTACCAGTACACCGCGACGCACGGCCTGCGCGAATTGGCCTTGCCGCACGCCGCCATCCCGAATTCGATCTGCTTCGACGCCACCGGCACGCGGATGTACTTCTGCGATTCGGTGACGCCGCGGATCCTGCATTGCCGTTACGACGCAGCGACCGCGACCGTGTCCGACATCGCGGTGTTCGTCGACCTCGACCTGCCCGGCGCGGAACCCGACGGCTCCATCATCGACGCCGAAGGCGCGCTGTGGAACGCGCAGTGGGGCGCAGGGCGCGTGGTGCGCTACCTCCCGGATGGCCGCGTCGACAGGATCGTGCGCGTCCCGGCGCCGCAGCCTTCGTGTTGCGTGTTGCACGAGGACACGCTGTACGTGAGCAGCGCACGCGTCGGCCTCGATGCCGCCGCGCTCGCCGCTTCGCCGTTGTCGGGCGGCGTGTTCGCGCATCGCACCGGGCGCGTACTGGCGCGCGGCGTGGACCGGGTGCGCCTGCCATGATCGCCGTCGACTGGGGGACCAGCAGCCTGCGCCTGTACCGGATGGCCGACGACGGCCAGGTACGCGAACGCCGCCGCAGCGACCAGGGCGTACTGGTGTGCGCGGGCCGCTTCGGCGACGTGCTCGCGCAGGAAATCGCCGGCTGGGACGACACCGACATCCTGCTGTGCGGCATGGTGGGCGGCCGCGGCGGCTGGTACGAGATGCCGTACCTGTCCTGCCCGGCCGGCAACCATGCGCTGGCGCTGGGCATGCAGCGTTTCCATCCGCCGGGCTTCGATGGCCGTGCGCTGTGGCTGGTGCCGGGCCTGCGCGACAGCGACTCGGACAGCGTGCCGGACGTGATGCGCGGCGAAGAAACGCAGCTCGCCGCATTGCTCGATGCCCTGCCCGGCGGAACGCACGTCGTCTGCCTGCCCGGCACCCACAGCAAGTGGGTCACGGTGCGCGACGGCCAGGTACACCGCATCGCCACTGCGATGACCGGCGAACTCTTCGCGCTGCTGCGCCAGCACAGCATCCTCGGCCGGCTGATGCCGGCCGGCGACGTGCGCTTCGATGGTTACGCCTTCGACGCCGGACTGAAGCGCAGCGCCGACGCCGGTGGCCTGCTGCACCACCTGTTCGGCGTGCGTACGACGGGCCTTTTCCAGCAGTTCGCCGAAGCGGCGCTGCCTTCGTATCTCTCCGGCCTGCTGATCGGCCACGAGCTGCGCGCATCGGGCCTGCTCTCGCATGCGCCGCGTCCGGCCCAGGTGCACCTGATCGGCAACGACCGCCTGCTGGCCTCCTACGCGCACGCACTGACGACGCTGGGCGTCGGCGTGCAGCGCCATCCCGAAGACCTGTCCGCGCGCGGCCTGCATGCGCTGTGGGCACGGCGCACCGCGACCGCCCCCTACTAGAGGAAGACCGGATGCTGAAGCACTGCGCATGGATCCTGGCGGTATCGTTGATGGCCGGTCCCGCATGGGCGGGCGATGCGGTCTTCAGCGAAGTGCGCTACCACGGCGACGATGGCGGTCCGCCGGTGGGCGCGGACGAGTACCGCAATCCGGTCGTCGCCGGCTTCTACCCCGACCCGTCCGCGATCCGCGTCGGCGACGACTTCTACCTGGTGACGTCCACGTTCGGCTATTTCCCCGGCCTGCCGGTCTTCCACAGCACCGACCTGGTGTCGTGGACGCAGGTCGGCAACGCGATCCACCGCCCCGGCCAGATCAACTACGGCGAGAAGGAAGAACTGACCCGCGGCCTGTTCGCCGCCACCCTCGCCCATCACGACGGCACGTTCTACGTCGCCAACACCTGCTTCTACTGCGACCGTGGCAACTTCGTGGTCACGGCAAAGAATCCTGCCGGCCCCTGGTCGGACCCGATCTGGCTCGGCATCAGCGGCATCGATCCCTCGCTGTTCTTCGACGACGACGGCAGCGCGTGGATCGTGCACAACGACGTGCCCGACGGAAAGCTCCGCTACGAGGGGCACCGCGCCATCTGGCTGCAACGCTTCGACTTCAGAACGCGCGAGCGCGTCGGCCAGCGCATCCTGCTGGTGGACGGCGGCGCCGATCCGGCCACGAACCCCGAACACGTCGAAGGTCCCCACGTCTTCAAGCACGACGGCTGGTATTACCTGACGGCGGCCGAGGGCGGCACCGGCGAGCAGCATGCGCAGATGGTATGGCGCAGCCGCGCGCTCACCGGCCCCTACCAGCCGTCCCCGTCGAATCCCGCGTTGACCCAGCGCGATCTCGACCCGAAGCGTGCCGATCCGGTGACCTCCACCGGCCACGCGCAGTTCGTGAAGCTCAAGGACGGCACGTGGTGGGCGGTGTTCCTCGCCACCCGCCCGTACCGCGGCAACCAGTACAACCTCGGCCGCGAAACCTTCCTGCTGCCTGTCACCTGGAAGGACGGCTGGCCGGTGATCCTGCCACGCGGCGAGCGCGTACCCATGGTCGCCAAGCGCCCCGACCTGCCGCGCAATCCGCAGCCGCTGCCGACCAGTGGACCGATGACGTGGACCGAGCGCTTCGACGCGCCCACGCTGCCGCTGGCGTGGATGACCCTGCATCCGCCGCAGCGCCGCTGGTACGCCACCGGCAAGCATGGCCTGACGATCACGCCGGGCACGCTGCCGCTGGGCGCATTCGGCACCGCGCCGGGCCAGCCGTCATACATCGCGCACCGCCTGCAGCATCACGCGGCCACGCTGGAAACCACGCTCGCCTCCTTCGAGCCTGCCACCGGCGAACTGGCGGGACTGGTGCTGCTGCAGAACGAGTACGGCCACTACGTGCTCGGCGTCGAACGCGATGCGCGCGGACTGGCGGTGTCGCTGTACCGGCGCAGCGGCCGCGACGGCGCGAAGGGAGGCGATCGCCTGGCACGCATTCCGCTGGACGAAGGACACGGCCCCGTGTCGCTGCGCTTCCGCGTCGACGGCCCGCGCCTGGACGCGTCGTACTCGCTGACCGCTGGCGACTGGAAGAGCGTCGCCAGCGGCCTGGACGCCAGCCTGCTGAGCGTGGAGACGGCGGGCGGCTTCATCGGCAACACGTTCGGCCTCTACGCCGTGCGTCGCTGACCGCGCAGTCGCGGCGTCCGCATGCCAGGCACCTCGCGTCGTGCGCTGTTCAAGGCCGGACTCGCCGGCCTGGCCACCTGGCCGCTGTCGTCGCGCGTGGCCGCCACCACATCGTACGCGCCGGCGCACGCCACCGGCGTCGAAGGCCAACGCAAGGCCGACCTCGGCAACGGCACCTATCTCAACCCCATCGTCGCCGGCGATCGTCCCGACCCCACGATCCTCAGGGACGGCGACGACTACTACATGACGTTCTCGTCGTTCGACGCCTATCCCGGCCTGGTGATCTGGCACTCGACCGACCTCGTCGCCTGGACGCCGCTCGGCCCCGCGCTGCGCACGCAGGTTGGCACGGTGTGGGCGCCCGATCTCTGCAAGCACGGCGGCCGCTACTTCATCTACCTGCCGGCGCTGGCGAAGGACCAGGTATGGAAGATCCACGCGATCTGGGCCGACGACATCCGCGGACCGTGGAGCGCACCGGTGGACCTGCACATCGATGGCTGCATCGATCCGGGCCACGCCGTCGGCGAAGACGGGCGGCGTTACCTGTTCGTCAACGGCATCCGCAAGGTCCGCCTCACCGACGACGGCCTGGCGACCGACGGCGCTCTGGAGCACGCATACAGCCCGTGGCGCTATCCGGACGACTGGATCACCGAGAACTTCGCGCCCGAAGGCCCCAAGCTGACGCGGCGTGGCGACTGGTTCTACCTGGTCACCGCCGTCGGCGGCACGGCCGGCCCGGTCACCGGCCACATGGTGATCGCCGCGCGCTCGCGCTCGATCCACGGCCCGTGGGAGCACTGCCCGCACAATCCGCTGGTGCGCACGTTGAGTGATGCGGAGCCCTGGTGGTCACGCGGCCACGCGACGCTGGTGGAGGGACCGGCCGGCGACAGCTGGATGGTCTACCACGGCTACGAGAACGGCTATCGCACGCTCGGCCGGCAGACGCTGCTGGAGCCGATCGAATGGACGGACGATGGCTGGTTCCGCGCGCGCGGCGGCGATCTGTCGGCCCCGCTGCCGGCGCCGCGCGGCGGCAAGGCGGGGATCGCCGGCGTCGCGCTGTCGGACGATTTCTCGAGCGACCGGCTCGGCACGCAGTGGGCCTTCCACGCGCCGGGACCGGACGAGATGCGACGCGTGCGGTACGGCACCCAATCCCTCCGCTTCGCCGGCGCAGGCCGGTCGCCTGCGGATGGCAGTCCCCTCACCTGCATCGTCGGCGACCGCGCCTACCAGGCCGAGGTCACGCTGACCCTGGTCGATGGCGGCGAAGGCGGCCTGCTGCTGTTCTACAACCCGAAGGCCTTCGTCGGCCTGGGCTTCGCGGCGGACGGACTGCGCGTGTTCCAGTACGCGGAGGAACAGGCGTGGGCCCGGCAAGCGATGCCGACCCGGCGCGTGCGCCTCCGCCTGACCTACGACCACCACGTGGTGACCTGGCACCACTCGCACGACGATGGCCGCACCTGGACGCGCCTGGACACGCGCATGGAAGTATCCGGCCTGCACCACAACGTGTTCGGCGGTTTCCTCAGCCTGCGCGTCGCGCTGTATAGCGCCGGACCGGGTGCGGTGGAGTTCAGCGACTTTCGCTACCGCGCGCTCGCCTGAGCATCACGCCATCGGCGTGTCGTGATGGAAGTGGCGCTTGAACGGCACCTCGCCGTCGCGTCGCGCGTCCAGTTCCTGCGCATATCGATGGCCGGCGTACACCGCGTGCGCGATCAGCCCCGGCGCCAGCGCATCGCCGATGCAGGCCACGCTGCGGATGCCTGCATCGGCCCACTCAGTCTCGCGCGCCTTCAACGCCTGGTAGAGCGCATCGTCGGGCAGGCGGGCCGTGACCGCCACGACCGCGTCGCAGTCGAGCGAAGAGGCCGCACCGCTCCATGCGTGCTCCAGCGCGAGCGTGGTTCCCGTATAGCCGGTGACCAGGTGCGATACGCGTTGCACGACGCCCAGCTCGGCCATCCGCCACTGGATGTGGCGGTAGTCCAGTGTGTTCGCGCTCCACGAGGCGATGGTGTCGTCCGGGGTGAGGTACGTGACCTCGCAACCGCGAAGGCGCAGCGCCTCGGCGACCACGCTGGCGGTGTAGAAGTAGTCGTCGTCGTACACCACCACGCGACCCTCGGGCCAGCGCCCGTCCATCAGGTCGTCCGGGGTGAACACCCGCGCGTTGTCGGCGAAGTCGGCGATGCCCAGCCCGTGGCTGCGCCCGAACCCGTCGCGCCGCCAGTAACACCCCGTGGCGATGACGACGTGGTCCGCACCGAAGTCGAGCACGTCCTGCGCGGTCAGCGCGGAGTCGAGATAGGTGCTGACGTTCGCCAGCTTGCCGATCTGGCCGAGCCGCCAGTCGCGCACGCGCGCCCATTCGGCCAGCCCCGGCAGGCGCGCCTCGCGCGTGACCCGCCCGCCCAGTTCGCGCCGGGCTTCGGCCAGATGCACCTCGTAGCCGCGCTGGCCGAGTGCGCGCGCCGCTTCCAGGCCGGCCGGCCCGCCACCGACGACCAGCACGCGCGCATCGCTCGCCTTCGGTGCGATCCGCTCCGGATGCCAGCCCTTGCGCCATTCCTCGCCCATGCTGGGGTTCTGCGTGCAGCGGATCGGCGAGATCGTCATGTCGCCGGAGACGCAGATGTTGCAGCCGATGCATTCGCGGATGTCGTCGACGCGGCCTTCCTCGATCTTGCGCGGCAGATAGGGGTCGGCGATGGACGGCCGCGCGGCGCCGATCAGGTCGATCACGCCGCGGCGGATCTGCGAGACCATCGTATCGGGCGAGGTGAAGCGGCCCACGCCGACCACCGGCTTGGTCGTCGCCTTGCGGACGAAATCGATGAAGGGCTCCTGCGCGCCTTCGCGGGCGAAGCGCGAGGGCACCGAATCGTTGTACCAGGCGGCGAGGTTGACGTCCCACAGGTCCGGCAGCTCGGCCAGCATCCCGACGATGTCCTGCGCTTCGGCCAGTTCCACCCCGCCCGGCCCCAGCAGTTCCTCGGTGGCGAAGCGCAGCGCGACCGCACAGCGGTGGCCGACCGCCTCGCGCGTGTCCTGCAGCACTTCGCGCAGCAGGCGGATGCGGTTCTCCAGCGAGCCGCCATAGGCATCGCTGCGCTGGTTGCGGCGACGCTGCAGGAAGTGCATAGGCAACGACAGGTCGTGCGCGGCATAGACGTAGATGATGTCCATGCCGGCCTTCATGCCACGCACCGCCGCCTCGCGGTGCCAGCGCCGGTACTCGGCGATGTCGTGCAGGTCCATCGCGCGCGCCTGCGCGGGATAGCCGTACTTGGAGGGTTGGTGCGACGGTGCCAGCAGCACTTCGCGCGAATACAGGTTGGAGGCGGTGGGCCCGTTGTGCGACAGCTCCAGCGCGGCCAGCGCGCCATGCGCATGCACCTTGTCGCACATCAGCGCGAGCGCGGGGATGTCGCGGTCGTCCCACAGGCGTGCTTCGACATACGGCGTCAGGTCGCTGCTGGGATGGATTTCGCACTCTTCCGTCGAGATCACCCCCCAGCCGCCCTCGGCCTTCACCTCGCGCATGGCCGCGTGCGCCAGCGGCATCGCATGGCCCATGCCGTTGCAGTGCGGCACCTGGAAGAAGCGGTTCTTCGTGGTCACCGGCCCGATGCGGACCGGCTCGAACAGGAGGTCGTAGCGGGGATCACGCATGGCGCGTCGTCCGGTTACGCAGGTGGCGCAGGAAGAAGTACAGCGGAAGGCCCGCCACCATCAGCGCCAGCGCCAGCCAGAACGGCCGGGCGCCCATGCCGACGAAGGCGAATATCGCGTAACCGACGCCGAGCACCGCGGCGACGAGCAGGTCGCGCCCGGCATCGCGCTGCCCGCGCCACCACAGGACGCCCAGCGCCAGCGAACAGCCCAGGTACAGCGGCAGGTTGGCCGCGGTCACTACCGTGCTGAGGAAGGTGAAGCCCGTTACTGCCGATTCGCTGTAGTTCATCAACACCATCGCCGTGGCCAGCAACGCCGTGAGCACCAGCGCGCCGGCCGGCGCGCCGTGGGCATTGGTGCGCGCGAAGACGCGGGGCATCGTGCCGTTGTCGGCCATCGTACGCATCATCTCGCCTCCCAGCAGCGTCCAGCCATTGAGCGCGCCAAGCCCGCTCACCACCACGAACAACGCGATCCAGCGCCCCATGCCTTCGCCCCCGAAGCGCTCCATCACCAGCGCGAAGGGCGCGCTGGATTGGGCCAGTTCGGCGTAGGGAAGCAACAGCAGCGGCACGGCGGAGACCACCAGGTAGATGGCGGCCGTGATGCCGGTGCCCGCCAGCGTCGCGCGCGGGATGGTGCGCCCCGGATCGTCCACGCGCGAGGCCGGGATGGTCGCCGACTCGATGCCCAGCATGGCGAACAGCGCCAGCGTCGAGGCCGCCATCGCATCACCCAGGCTCAACGGTTTCGCTGGCGGATGCGCGCCGAACGCTGCAGGCGAGTCCAGCAGCACCCAGATGCCCAGCACGGCCACGGCCAGCATCGGCACCAGCTTCATCACCGTGGTCACCACCTGCACGCGACCGCCGCTGCGCACGCCCAGCAGGTTCACGCCCACGAACAGCCACAGCACGCCGACGCACAGCCACGCCGGCTGCACCCGGGCGAGCGGCGGAAAGACCGCTGCGGCGTAGCCCACCACGCCCGTGGCCAGGGCCGCCAGCGTGATCCAGTTGGACACCCAGTAGGACCACAGCACCGCGTACGCCGGCAGGTCGCCGAGCGTGCGCTGGACGTAGCCATAGGGCCCGTCGGCCTCCGGCAACAAACGCGCCAGACGGGCGAAGACGCGCGCCAGCGCGAGGCAGCCCAGCACGGTGATGCCCCAGCCCAGCAGCGCGTTGTAGCCCAGCGGCGCCAGCGAGGCGGGCAGCACGAAGATGCCCATGCCGATGGTGTTGCCCACCACCAGCGCGGTGCAGGTCCAGAAGCCGATCTTCCTGCCGTCGCCGGGCTGCATGCGCGGCGTCAGTCCAGGGCCACCGGCACGCCCGCCTTCACCACGCCGCGCACCTGCTGCAGGCGGGCGATGTCGGCCAGCGGATCGCAGGCCAGGGCGACAAGGTCGGCGAGCTTGCCGGGCGCGATGGAGCCCAGTTCCTTCTCCTTCCGCAGCAGGCGCGCCGACTCGAGCGTCGCCGCGCGGATCGCCTGCAGCGGCGTCATCCCGTAGTGGACCATGTAGGCGAACTGGCGCGCATTGTCGCCATGCGGGTAGACGCCGCTGTCGGTGCCGTAGGCGATGTTGACGCCGGCGGCGACGGCCTTGCGGAAGCCCTCGCGCTGGGCCTCGGTCGTGTCCAGGTTCTTGCGCAGGATTTCGGCGGACCAGCCGTCGCGGCGGCCGACGCTGTCGATGTAGTCGCCGTTGTAGATGTCGGCGACCAGGAAGGTGCCGTGCTGCTTCATCAATGCGATCGCCTCGTCGTCGATCAGCGAGCCGTGCTCGATCGAGCGTGCACCGGCACGCACGGCGCGCTTGATGCCTTCCGCCCCGTGCGCGTGCGCGGCGACGAAACGGCCGCGACGCCCGGCCTCTTCCACCGCTGCGCGGATCTCGGCCTCGGTGTACTCGGATTGCCCGGGCTCGGTGCCGTCGGCGAGCACGGCGCCGGTGGCGATCACCTTGATGAAGTCGGCGCCCGCGTCGAGGATCTCGTTCACCCGGCGGCGCACCTCCGCTTCGTTGTCCGCGACGCCACGGCGGAAGATCACCGGCACCTCCGTCCCCGCGGGCAATCTGGTGATCTCGCCCCCGCCCCCCGTGACCGTGACATAGGTGCCGGCAACGGACATGCGCGGCCCGGGCACGAGGCCGGCGTTGATCGCATCGCGCAACTGCACGTCGGCGAAACCGCGATAGACCCCGACATCGCGCACGGTGGTGAAGCCGGCCTGCAGGGTCGCCCGCGCATTGCGCGCACCGATGAAGGCATCGCGCGCGGCGTTGCTCCTCAGCGGTGTCGCAGGATCGCCATAGGGCCCTTCGTCGGCCAGGTGCGTGTGCATGTCCATCAGGCCGGGCACGACGGTCAGCGTGGACCAGTCCAGCACCCGCAGCCCGGGATCGACGGCGTCTGCTGAGGCGGCGATCGAAGCGACCCGCCCGTCGCGCACCAGGATGTCGCGCCCGGCGAGCATCCGCCCCGTGTCCACATCGAGGACGTGGCCTGCCCGGATCAGCAGATCCTGTGCCCCGGCCGGCAGCGCGACGGCGGCCAGCAGCAGCGCAGGCAGCAACCGGTCACGCATCGCCATAGGCCACCCTCAACAGGTTGTGGAAATGCCAGACGCCGCTTTCGCGCTTCGGGCACAGGCGACCGGCGTCGTACAAGCCTGAGGCCAGGCCCTGCTGCACGGATTCGCAGATGCGGATGTCCTCGTCCTGCACCTCGTCGCTGAAGGCCTGGTCGTTGGCGATGCGGGCCAGGGCCGCGTCGTCCTGCGCGTAGTAGTAGTCGAACTCCACCCGGCAGCGGTCCGGCCCCAGCGGCAGTATGCGGTTGGTCTGCAATCGTCCCGGCATGATGTTGAGCATCACGTTGGGATAGACGAAGTAATAGAACGCATCGCCATCGCCGTAGATGTCGCCGCTGTTGCGCAGCGGCGAGTGCTGCAACGAGTGCCAGGGGAACAGCTCGGTGTCGTACGCGCGGTAGTCGAGCACCTTCGACAGCCCGGGATGCACGTGCGGCAGATGGTAGCCCTCGAGGAAATTGTCCACGTAGACTTTCCAGTTGCACCCGATGTCGTAACTGTCGCGGCGATGGAAGCGCATCGCGGCCAGGTCGATGGGGGCGATGCGCTCGGCGATGCCGCCGTACACCGCATCGAACGGCGGCACGTCTTCGTCCACGGCGACGAACACCAGCCCCTGCCAGGCGTGTACGCGCAGCGGAGGCAGGCGGATATCGTTGACGTCGAAATCCGCGGCACCCTGCATCTCCGGCGCGCTGCGCAGCTGGCCTTCCAGCGTGTAGGTCCAGCCGTGGTACTTGCAGTGCAGCGCGCGTGCGCCCTTGCCGTTGCACAGCGCCAGCGGGCCGGCACGATGGCGGCACACGTTGGGAAAGGCGCGCAGCACACCATCCTGCCCGCGCACCACCAGCACCGGCACGCCGGCCACGTGGTCGACGATGTGATCGCCCGGCTCGGCCAGTTCACCCGCATGCGCGACCAGCTGCCAGCTGCGTCGGAACACCGCTTCCTGTTCCAGCGCCAGGGTCGCCTCGCCGGCGTAGTAGCGGGCCGGTAGCGCCCGGGCGCGTTCGAGGGGCAAGGGGTCGGCGGGACGGGACATGGGATTCCTGGGAGGCGTCGGCCGGTCGAGCGCAGGCCGGTCCGCCAAGCCTAAGCGCAGGACGCAGGCGCGCACAGCCCCCGCACCGGAACGTGGCGTATCCGCATCGCCCTGCACCCGGAAGGTGCGGCAGGCCATGACGAAAGTTGGATTACTTTTCGCGGATCGAAATTTCGTGCATTTCGGTCTATTCCTGCTCTATCCAGCGCCCCCGGTTCGCCTATAGATTGAAAGCGAGGGCACACCACCACTGCCGGAACGACCGATTGGAACGACCGCTGGACGATTGCGGACGCACGACCGACCCCATGCACGGGGACGGTGCATGACCGCGGCCGCCGCGCCCACCGGCACGCTGCAGACGGCGCTCGACCATGCGCGCCAGTTGCTGGCCACCGACCCGGCGATGGCCGCGCAACAGGCCGACGAGATCATCCGCGTGGTCGGCCGGCACCCGATGGCCCTGCTGGTGCTGGCCGCCTCGCACCGCGTGCGCGGGCAGATGCCGCATGCACTCGATGTGCTGGAACCGCTGGTCCGCGAACGTCCGCAGTGGCCGCTGGCCCATCTGGAGCACGGCCTGACGCTGGGCCGCGCCGGACGCGGCGGCGATGCGGTGCCGGCCCTGCGCCGCGCGCTGGCGCTGAAGCCCGACCTGCCGCAGGCGTGGCGCGAACTCGGCGACCACCTTTCGGCGATGGGGGACGGCGACGGCGCGGCGCAGGCCTACCTGGAACACACCCGCCACGCCACGCGCGATCCCGGCCTGATGCAGGCCGCCGCCGCCCTGGCCGACAACCGCATTCCCGAGGCGGAAGCCCTGCTGCGCGCGCACCTGAAGCGCCTGCCCACCGATGTGGCCGCCATCCGCATGCTGGCCGAGGTCGCCGCGCGCGTGGGTCGCGGCGAGGATGCCGAGTCCCTGCTCGCCCGCTGCGTGGAACTGGCGCCGGACTTCCTGCCTGCCCGGCAGAACTACGCGCTGGTACTGCACCGCGCCAACCGGCCCGAAGACGCCCTGCGGCAGATCGACCACCTGCTGGCGCACGAGCCGGACAATCCGGCGCACCTGAACCTCAAGGCCGTGGTGCTGTGCCGCATCGGCGACTACGAACCCGCGCTGGCGCTGTACGAGCGCGTGCTGGCGTCGTACCCGCAGCAGGCGAAGATCTGGATGAGCTATGGCCATGCCTTGAAGACGGCCGGCCACACCGCGCGCGCGATCGACGCCTACCGCCGCGCGCTATCGCTGCAGCCCGGCTTCGGCGAAGTGTGGTGGAGCCTGGCCAACCTGAAGACCTTCCGCTTCAGCGACGACGACATGGCGGTGATGCGTGCGCAGCGCGCGCGCACCGATCTTCCGGACGAGGACCGCCTGCACCTGGACTTCGCCCTGGGCAAGGCTCTGGAGGATGCCGGCGACTACGCGGCGTCGTTCGCGCACTACCGCGACGGCAATGCCCTGCGCAGCGCGCAGCTGGGCTACCGCGCCGACGACACCCGCGCACGCGTGCAGCGCCTGCGCGGCGCGCACACCGCGGCGTTCTTCGCGCAGCGCGCGGGCCTGGGCTGCGATGCACCGGATCCCATCTTCATCGTCGGCATGCCCCGTGCCGGCTCCACGCTGCTGGAACAGATCCTGTCCAGCCACTCCGCCGTGGAAGGCACGATGGAGCTCCCCGACATCACCTCCATCACCCGCGAACTCCGGGAACAGGCGCGGGCACGCGGCGCCGACACCTACCACGACCTGCTGGCGACGCTCGACGGCGACGCCCTGCGCGCGCTCGGCGAGCGCTACCTCGAGACGACCCGCATCCACCGCAAGTCCGGCCGCCCGTTCTTCATCGACAAGATGCCGAACAACTTCGCCCACACCGGCCTGATCCACCTGATGCTGCCGAACGCGAAGATCATCGATGCGCGGCGCCACCCGCTGGCTTGCTGCTTCTCCGGCTTCAAGCAGCACTTCGCGCGCGGCCAGGGCTTCAGTTACGGGCTGGAGGACATCGGCCGCTACTACCACGACTACGTGGCGCTGATGGCGCACTACGACGCCGTGTTGCCCGGGCGCGTGCACCGGGTCCTCTACGAACAGCTGGTCGAGGACACCGAAGCCGAAGTGCGCCGCCTGCTGGCCTACTGCGGGCTGCCGTTCGAGGACGGCTGCCTGCGCTTCTTCGAGAACGCGCGGCCGGTGCGCACCGCCAGTTCCGAGCAGGTCCGCCAGCCGATCTACCGCGAAGGCGTGGATCACTGGCGGCATTACGAACCGTGGCTGGAACCGCTGAAGGTCGCGCTGGGCCCCGTGTTGGGCGCCTATCCGGCGGTTCCGGACTTCATGGCAGGCAGTTCCATCCCCGATTGACCGTCATCACTGGAGAGAGGTGAGCTGGATGAGTACCCGTAGCAGAAGAAAGCCGGGGCGGCGCGATCCGTCGACCCTGGCGAGGTTCCCGTTGACCGCCGCGATCTACCTGGCGTTCGGCGCCACCGCCCTGGCCCAGGACGCACCCGCCACGCCGCCCGCCGAGGGCGAACGCAGCGCGGCCACGCTGGACACCGTCACGGTGACCGCGCAGAAGCGCGTGGAGAACTTGCAGGAAGTGCCGATCAGCATCCAGGTGCTGGGCACGGAACAGTTGAAGAACCTCAACGTCACCGATTTCGACGACTACGTGAAGTACCTGCCCAGCGTGTCGTACCAGTCGGCAGGCCCGGGCTTCGCGCAGATCTACATGCGCGGCGTCGCCAGCGGCGGCGACGGCAACCACTCCGGTTCGCTGCCCAGCGTGGGCGTGTACCTGGACGAACAGCCGGTCACCACCATCCAGGGCCCGCTGGACATCCACATCTACGACATCGACCGCGTCGAGTCGCTGGCCGGCCCGCAGGGCACGCTGTACGGCGCCAGTTCGCAGGCCGGCACGCTGCGCATCATCACCAACAAGCCCGACCCCGCCGGCTTCGCCGCCGGCTACGGGCTGGAGCTCAACAGCGTCAGCCACGGCGGCATCGGCCATGTCGCCGAAGGCTTCCTCAACCTGCCCATGAGCGAGCGCGCGGCGATCCGCCTGGTCGCCTGGAACAAGCACGACGCCGGCTACATCGACAACGTGTACGGCACGCGCACGTTCCCGTCGTGGGACGCCGACTCCGGCGGCAACGGCACCATCGACAACGCCGGCCGCGCCAGGAAGGACTACAACGAGGTCGACACCACGGGCGCGCGCCTGGCGCTGAAGGTGGACCTGGACGACAACTGGTCGATCACCCCGACCATCATGGGCCAGCAGCAGAAGTCCGAGGGCGGCTTTGCCGTGGACCCGCAGGTGGGCGAACTGGCGCTGACCCACTTCTATCCGGAGACCTCGGACGACCGCTGGTGGCAGGCCGCGCTGACGGTGGAAGGCAGGATCGGCAACTTCGACCTGACCTACGCCTTCGCCCGCCTGGACCGCGACGTGGACGTGGAACAGGACTACAACGACTACGCCTTCTGGTACGACACGCTGGCGGCGTACGGCGCCTACACCTGCTCCGACTTCGACCCGGACACCTTCACCTGCGCGCCGGGCTCGCTGGTCAATCCCTCGCAGTACATCCAGGGCGTGGACGGCTACAAGAAGACCAGCCACGAACTGCGCATCGCCTCGCCGACGGAGAACCGCTTCCGCTTCGTCGCCGGCGTGTTCATGCAGGACCAGGAGCACGACATCGAGCAGCGCTACAAGATCGACGGCCTGTCGCCGGTGCAGTCGGTCACCGGCTGGCCGGACACGATCTGGCTGACCAAGCAGCTGCGCCAGGACAAGGACAAGGCGGTGTTCGGCGAGCTCAGCTTCGACATCACCGAGGACCTGACCGCCACCGCCGGCGCGCGCTGGTTCGAGGTGGACAACAGCCTGAAGGGCTTCTTCGGCTTCGCCGACTGGGGCTGGGTGTCCAGTTACGGCGAGGCGGCCTGCCCGGACGGTGCGCCCACCTTCAACGGCGCGCCGTGCAGCTTCTTCGACAAGCGGGTGAAGGAGAACGGCCACATCGGCCGCTTCAACCTGACCTGGCGCATCGACCCCAGCAAGATGATCTACGGCACCTGGTCGGAGGGCTTCCGTCCCGGCGGCATCAACCGCCGCGGCACGCTGCCGCCGTACCTGTCGGACTACCTGACCAACTACGAGTTCGGCTGGAAGACCACCTGGCTGGACAACCGCCTGTCGTTCAACGGCTCGGTGTTCCGCCAGGACTGGGAGGACTTCCAGTTCTCCATCCTGGGCGCCAACGGCCTGACCGAGATCAAGAACGCCAACCAGGCGCGCATCAACGGCGCCGAGTTCTCGCTGGCGTTCGCGGCCACGTACAACCTGCAGCTGACGGCGGGCGCCGCGTTCTACGATGCGGAGCTGACGGAAAACTACTGCGGCTTCACCGACGACGACGGCAACCCGGTCACCGAATGCGCCGACCCCGAGGCGCCGGAGGGCACGCAGCTGCCGGTCACGCCGAAGATGAAGGGCAACCTGACCGCGCGCTACAC
>Ga0208958_1000496_pt1 | contig 47175 bp, 37 predicted proteins | sample RifOxyB1_FD_184032 | JGI IMG/M metagenome (GOLD analysis project Ga0208958, IMG submission 184032) | Soil microbial communities from Rifle, Colorado - Rifle Oxygen_injection B1 (SPAdes) | ecosystem: Environmental > Terrestrial > Deep subsurface > Rock core/Sediment | place: Rifle, Colorado...
ATCATCCCAGCCAATACCGGATTGACCGACTACTACCATCTTTCCGCCATAGAACCAGGTAATTAAGCGTATTAATACAGCCTGCCAGCCACCATTAAGGGGGATAACCACGTCAAACTTTTGATTCCAGATATCAGGTAATTTCCCAAGGGTAAAAAACAAAATCGACAAACCCGACCGGTCAACAAAAATCCTCCACAATAACGGCCATCTTTTTCGAAAAACCAAATTACCAGACAGAAGAGAAACCTCACAAGATCTTGATAAACGTTTGGCCACCTCCACCACAAACCGTTCTGCCCCCCTATTAACCTTATTCTGATAGGCATTTACAAAAGCGATTTTTAATTTTTTTGCCATATAGTCAAATTTTCGTTAACCGACTCCTTCTGATTATAGTTCTCAATAAGCCAGTTTGTAACCATGGTAGGTCTATAGGTTCCTAAATCAAACCAGTTACCCGTGTGGGTTTTTTCCAACAAAACATGCTCCGGCAAATTTAACTGCCAGCGATCCAACACCCGGTCAGCTACACCGGGTATTTCCCAATACCAACCAAAATTGTCCAACCAGGGCTTGGGCGGTAACGTTCCCGTTAAAACGTAATAAATCGAATTCGGACCTAACAAAAAAAGATTTTCACTACCATCCGATTTTTGTTTAACCACTTGAGCTGTTTCCAACTCAGTCGTTGACCAAAAACGAGCTTCCCGATGCCAGCTACTTTTGATCACCGGAATGATAACTAAAACAATATATGGTGCACAAGAAACGACAGACAAAAAAATTCGGAGTCTCCTCGAAACAAAAAGGGCACAACCGGCCAAAATGGCCAAAAAAGCAAGGGCGGTTTGAAAATGGAAAAAAGACCAACGAGGGTAGACAATAGCAATTGCTAATATTAAATTACAAATTATAAATAATAAACTACTTTCGTTTAAAATTTTTTTCTTTAATTTAAACAACAAAATTAAAACTGGTAATCCTAAGAGAAAAATAACAAGCCACTCTCGTTTTGATAAAGCCATTTGAACATAACCGGGAAATTTGGTCCAGTATTTTGATGGATAAATCAATGTCCAATTTACAAAATCTACAACAGTGTTAGTCACTAATAAATAACCCAATAATCCTAAACCAGCTAATAGAGGCGCCCGTAAAAAAGACATCACTTTCTTAATATCTTTTCCCATGTACATCACATACGACACGCCGAACACCAAAAAAACGCCGGCGGTTTGTTTTGTAAGCACCGCCAACGCCAAAAACAAACCCGACCAAAAATATCGTCTTTTTAACATAAAATAAGTTCCCGCTAAAACTGGGGCAACGATTGCCGTATCAAACCACAACATGTTTCCCTCCAAAAATGGCTGGGTCAAAATATAAAACGACAAACCAACAAGGGTTGCCATGTGGCTTTTGCTCACCAACCAAATGATTTTAATAATCAACAAATCAGCTACCAAAATCAGAAGCCAGGTAATTGTTTGCAAAACCCACAACTGATAACCAAAAATTCGATAAAGCCCAGCCAAAACCTGAGTTAACAAAGGCGGATAAGGGTGGACAAAATCGACATACAGGCGAAATCTGTTATTTAAAAGATATGGAAAAGAGAACATTTCCGGCCAGGCCGTAAACTGAAAACTAAATAATAAAAACAAATGGACAAACAATAATCCGGCAATTGGCCACCAGAATTTTTTCATTTTTTTCTTGCCAAAAAGGTCATACTGTCACCCATACCCAATATCGTAACGCAAAGTGCATAGGGCAAAGTGCACAGGTCGAATAAAAATCTTTTCTTTAAGCCTATCAACGATTGCCACAATTCCAACCACGGGTTGGCATATTCAAACAACCCGGAACGGGACTCCCAATAAATAATTTTGAAGCTAGCAACCCACAACAAATTTGACAAATTTGCCTGGGTAAATTGGTGTTTGTGTTCTTCTGGTAGGCGGTAGGGCCAATATTTACCTAAGAATTTAGCCCCCAGACTCCCGGCATTAGGAACATCCACGAACAAAAGACCGTCCCTTTTAAGCAATGAAAAAACTTTCCTCAAAACCATTGCCGGATTGTCCATGTGTTCCAAAACATGATTCATTATCACCAAGTTAAAATAGTTTATTGGTAAGTCTGCTTTTTCAAACGTGCCGTTAATAATTTTGTGCCCTTTTTGTTTGGCTTCCTGGGCAGAATTTGACGGCTCAATTCCCCATGTTTCAAAACCCGCTTCTTTAAATAAATCCGAAAACACGCCGTTAGAACAGCCTATTTCCAACACGCATCCACCTCCAAGGTGCTTTGTTATTAAATTAAATCGCTTTCTAAAGATATTTCTAAAAAGGGTTTCGTTGGCCAAGTAGTCCGAGTCGCGATGGTAATTCATATCAATCTTCTTTTAATTTTTTTTATCGGAGTAATTACCAAAGCCTTCAAAAAATACCAATTGGTTCTTTTTATCCACGGACTGGGAACAATGCTTGGCCGTGATCTAAAAAATACTTCCGGGTAATAATAATCGGCCGGAAAAGAATTTCCCAATTCACATTTCACTTTCGACTGGTGGTAGTTTTGTTCTCGTAAGTAACTCGCGTGTAGGTAGGGTTTGTCCAGAAATAAAATTCTTTCCGACGGGAAATTTTGCACTTTCACACCTTGCCCACTCATATAAGCTTCACTGGGATATTCCCCACCCAAATGCAGCCCTGGAATACCACGGCGGAGAAAACGAATGTTGTAGTGACCAGTTCTACCAGCAATGAAATACTTTCCAGCCCCATCTTCCTGATAATGATATATATCTCCCACAAGCATTTTATTCGGACTAACCAAAATATCGTATTTGTCATTTGACATTTGACATTTGACATTTAGCATTGCTTTATCTGACCATATCTCATCCCCATCCAATATCATCACCCAATCACAACTACTCTCTTCAAGCATTTGTTGACGCAGGGTAACCAAACCCTCCCTGGTTTGAGATCCCCTTTCTTGAAATTTGATTTTCGAGCTATTAATCAATTTCACAATTTCAACGGTTTTGTCGGTGCTTCCGGTATCCCACACCAAAATCTCGTCAACATGATCAAGAACTGAGTTAAGAGCGTACCAAACAAATTTCTCTTCGTTTTTAACCAAGCAGTGTGCTGTTAATTTCATAATTTACGAAATTTCTTGACTACCCAAAATGCGGGTATTAATAAATTTAATACGTTGCCCATCAACATTGTTACTGCCAAACCCATATAACCATAATTGATAACTCCAAGGTATCCCAACAACAAAACTATCGACAGATGTACCAGAGAAATCCAAACAAAAACATCAGACCGGGCAAAATAGTACATCACGGTCGTGTGAACGGGCACGGCCAGTAAGAAAATAGCCTGTGAGACCAACAGAATAACAAAAGGTCCAAAACTTGTTAAATAGGCTTCACCATAAAAGTAAGGGATTGCCACTTTTGATAGAATAATTCCGACCAGTATTCCGGCAATTGACAAACCTAAAACAAAAAGTTGTAACTTTTTTAAATATTTGACAACTGTTGCGCGGTCGTTAAAACCAGCCAGTTTTGGTGCCACCACTGCCCCCAGTGCATAAACTACCTGGGGAACAATTCCCGTCAAAGAAACAGCTACCGAGTAAATTCCTACTTCATAAAGGCTTAAAAACTTACTGGCTAAAAAAGTATCTAGTCTCGAGGAAATGGCCGTGATCACAATGAATAAAGAAACCCATTTGTTAAAAGAAAATAACTCATGGGTCAACTTTGTTTCCCCCCTTACGGAAACTCGCCAAAAATTGGGTAAAAAAATGAGCCCTATCAAAAATCCCGCAAATAAAGGTAATAGATAGGCCACAATACCTGTTGAGGCGTTTAGCCAACCACAATATACCAATCCCAAAAGGAGTAATAAACGCAGAAGGTTGCCAAAAACATTGACAGACATCCATTTCCAGTAACATTGCAGAGCCTGAAAAGCATTGGTTACAAAAGAATTTAAAAGTGCTCCTCCAACTCCAATCGTGGCTAACTTAAGTGGCCAAACCAGCTCCGGTTTTTGAAAGCCATAAATAGCCAAAAGTGGCATTAAAAACCAACCCACCCCCAATACCAATAGCCAAGTTCCGAAATTAACCAGAAAGGAAAGCTTCATTATCTTAAAGGCTTTATCGGCATCAGTCGTAATATATTTACCCACAAAACGAATGATTCCCGTCCCAACCCCAAGACTAAAAATATCAGCCGTTAAAGTTAGAGTGGTAATACTTACAGCAAAAATACCGTAATTGGCCGGACCCAAGTGTCTGGCAATTAAAATGTAAAAAATCACCCCAATTAGGCCATTAATAGCCGTGCCAAAAAGGGTCACTCCCGAATCACGAAAAGTCTTGGTACTTAAAATCTTTTTAATCCAACCAACCAACATCTTACTTAATTGTACCAGAAGAGGAGGTACTATCGTAAAAATACAAAAGCAGAATGCTGGTCACCAAAAACGACACCAAAGAATAATACAGCCCCCACCGAATATTTTTCTGGCCAACAAATTCTAAAGTCACCTCGCCCCACTTTGGGTCATAATAAAAACCATTGATCGTTGAATACACTGGGACACTGGCAAAAAAGTCCGTCCCCCGGTGTAACTGCCATTTTGAATGATAACTTTCGGAAAAAATAACCCATGATGGTTTTTGAGAATCGGTCAAATTTATTTTGGTTGGATTGACAAACGAATAATCAACCACACTTATTACCGACTGTTTATTGGGATCTGTTTTAAAAGTATCCAAATAATCAAAAGCCACCCTTTGGGCTCGGTTATATTCCTCAAGGGGCACCAGAGCCACCGTATTAAGAATACCGACGCCACCCTTATTGGTAGCTGTCACCTTAAGTTTTCCCTTTACTAAACTCAACTCACCTACTTTAATCCATCGCAAGTCATCTGTCTTTTCCGTCCCAACCACGGATAAGTTACTGGCCGTAATCTCAACCTGTCCACCGACCCTGACAAACAGCAAATACGAGCCTTTCTTGGTTACCGGTAAGTTAAATTCAACCGTCTCCCCCACTACTTCAGAAAAAGCCAGGCCTTGTTGATAATCAAAATCATGAAACTCCACTCCTCTGATTAAAAGTTCCCACTTATATTTCAGGTAATCTTCGTTTTTCCAATTTGACCAGTTGGATTTACCTCTAAAACCCACCGGATAAAAATACGTCTGCAAAAAACCCATGACAAAATCATTCTTCTCGCGTTGATTAAAAACAACCTGCACACTTGAAGGTATTTTTCCCTCTAGAAGTCTTGGGTCCCATTTGCCATCCTCCAGATAGATACTGGGGAACAAATCCTGATCTTTTTCAACCACCGGTTTGCCCACCACCAAATTTATTTTATCTACTGCATAAAGCAGTGGTTTAACATTTTTGTTTTCAAAGACGGCTACCGAAGCGCCCCAGTCAACTTTTTTCAATCGTGAATCTTTACCAAAAACGTCAAGGAGCATAGCTTTATCCTCAAGGTCATTTTCCGAAAAACTGGCTTTCCTAAAATCATCATCCACCAGCAAGTATTTCACCCCAAAAATACTTAGGTAATCCAAATATTTGGGATTATTGATAAAATTATAGGGGTGATTGCCCACATTAAGTTGAGCCAAAGGAGAAAGTGTCACCAAATCACGTCCGTTTAAAGCAGGTGTTAGGGTTGAAAAATACCCCAAGGGGTGCTTTTCCGGAAACCAAATTGTCTTTATTTCTCCTCCGTTATGTCTTATCTCTTGAGCGATTCGACCGTAATCATCATTTACCGGTTTACCCGACAAAACAAAATTCATCTTCCCCAACCAAACCGGGCTAACCAAAAACAGCAGATATAAACAAAGAAAAAGAAACGAAATAACATGTTTAAAACGTCCCTTGTCAAAAAGAAAACCCAAACTAATTCCCCCCAATAGCATTAAGGGAATAAAAAACTTAGTCGAATCGCGAAAGGCGCTCGCGAAGGGGAGCCGGAGTAAACCTTCATATAGCCAGCCAAAAGGCTGTGTTGCTCCCTTAGCCAAAAAGACAAACACCAACAAGCCAACCACCGACTTCAACTTTTTTGAGAGAAAGGCTCCGGTAAAGATTAGGATGGGTAGCAACACATAATACAATGGCGGACGTGTTGTTTGCCCAAACTCGTTAATCGGAAAATGAGAAACATAAAGAGTGACACTGTTTATCCAAGTATTTTGGCCAAGCCTAAAAACTTCCAAAGCACTTCCACCCCCCAAGGTTAACAGTGGGTAAAACCAATAACCAGATAATCCTACAGTAGCTATGACCACTGGAATTAAACGAGGCAACTGTTTCGACCAACCCAAAATCACAGTCAAAAGAAACGCCAGAATTGTTACTCTGGGGTCGGCCACTGTTAACAAAAACACCAAGATAATCGTCACTAAGTAATCCCGTGCCTTATAGTTATCTAACAAATTCAGTAACGACCACAAAGCGAGGGGGAAAAAACCATATGCCAAAATCAAACCCAAAACTCCTCCGTCAACAATTGTTAAGAAATAAGTATTCAAGAGATAGAAAAGAGTTGCCAAAAAAGTAGCGCCACCGGAAAATTTGAATTTACGAGCTAACAACCAAATTCCTAAAATTGAAAATACCAGAGAGGGTCCATAAAATAAAAGTTGTACTGCTAAAGTATTATTTTTCAATAAACCCCACAAAAACATCAAGGGGGACAACCACAAAGCCTGGCTAGCCCCACCCAGATTTATTCCCCGTGTGGTCCAAGCATACGGCTCTGCCAAAAAAGTATTTAAATATTCCGGGTAAAAAAAGGGCGTGTCGCCTAAAAATAAATTCATCCTCGTTTTTTCTTTACAGCCACAATTACAATTGTCCCTGATTTATGTAACACCGACCCCAACACCCAATAAAGTATCACTATCGGAAACCCAACAGTTAACCAAAACAAACTCCAAAAAACATCTTTCCCTGTTAGAGCCACACCTTGGTTTTTTCTTTTCAGAATTTTTTGCAAAACGTTTTCATTGTCCGCAAATCGATTGATAAACGACTGTAAAACTCCGGCCAAATGGTGTTCCGGTGACCAATAATCAATTTTTTCGACTCGAAAACCACTATTTTTCAGAAGTTTACTAATTGATTTTGGCGAAAGGTGCCAAAAATGAAATGGGTATTGAAAATGAAACCACCTCCGGCCAAACCAAGCAAACTCCAAACTGTCAACATTAGGAATTCCCACCACCACTTTACCCCCAAAAGAGAGATTCTTCTCAGCTGCCACAAGTAATTTCCAAGGGTGTTTGGTATGTTCCAAAACATGCCAAAAACTAATAACGTCAGCTTTTAATCCTTTAGTTTTTAAAAACTTTGTTTCTGTCATTGTTTCCAAACCCTTTTCTTCCATTGTTTTACGACCAGCTACTGAAACTTCAACCCCAATTTTTCTTGAAGCTCTTGTTGTCTTTAAAAAACCTCCGTCCCCTGCTCCAACATCTATCCACAAATTCTTCATTGTAAAACCAACATATAACTGCCTAAGCAAATAAAGCCCGTAGGCTATGGGGGAAAAAAGAGTCGCTGCAAAATTTGAACCACTCTTATAATAATTTTTATTATAGCTAACTCGAGGTTGATGTATCAGCCAAGTAGCATGACAATCCTTACAAAACCAATACCCGTCAATCTCCGAAGAATTAATCTCCTCACTTTTACAAATTTGACAAACACTTTTCATTATTCACCCCATCATACCTAACTTGTGACTTTTTTACCAGTCTGTTACACTTTCGCCAGAAACATGCACCAAATCGCAATTTTTGGCAGTTCCGGTTTTGTTAGCTCAGGTTTTTTAAAATATTTTAAAACAAAGAGTTTCACCTTTCTAACCCCAACTATTGAGGAAGTTGATGTCACTAATCTTCAACAAATTAAGGCTTTTTTATTCAAAAATAAAATCGATGTAGTGATTAATTCTGTTGGCTTTGTAAATACCGGTGAAGCTGAAAAAGAAAGGGGTAATAAACACGGTCTCGCCTGGAAACTAAACGTCAACGCCGTCAAAAATATTGCTCGTGCATGCCATCAAACAAATAAGTATTTCATTCACGTCTCTTCCGATGCTGTTTTTCCGGGTACGGACCGTTTTCCCGGCCCCTACAAAGAGATGTTTTTAGCCCCGCAAAATTTTGCCTATTTAAGCTGGTATGGCTATACCAAACTTTTGGGCGAAAATGAGGCAATTAACACGTGCCCAAATTCAGCCGTTGTCAGAATTTCTTATCCCTTCGGTAATCTTAAATCTGAAAGGGATTTCTCCAAAAAAGTTATGAATATCATTAATAACCAGCAACCTCTTTTTGACAACTTGATAATTACACCAACCTATTTTCCCGACTTGGCTGCCAGTTTAAAAATTCTCATTAGCCAAAAACCAACCGGGATTTTCCACGTCGCCTGCAAAAACCCTATTTCTATTTACGAGTTTGGAAAATATTTAAATAAAAAACTGAAACTGCAAAATAAAATATTTACTTCACACCTTGCTAAAAACAATCGAGCTGTCGGACAAATTCCCAGAACCAGATTGGGTGGGTTACTAACTGACCAAACAGAAAAAATTCTGGGAATAAAACTTACCGACTGGAAAGAAGCCTTAAATCAACTGTACAATTTTTGATCGAGTAATTTGAAAAACCACACTCTCCAAATACAAACAAATTTACGAACCCCCCACACTATCTTCTTATACAAAGTTCCAGAAACAACGGATTTACCAACCCTGGCTCGAAAATTAATCGGTATTTCCACATATTTGACATCGTTTTTCATGGCCACCAATACCCACTCTGTAGCCAACAAGCCATCCGACGACTGACATTCACCCGCAATCTGCCTCCATGCCTTCTTGCTGGTTAACCTTAAAGTACAACCCAAATCGGTAATGGGGTATCGTAAAAAAAGAAGATTGGCCAACTTACTCAACATTACATCTCCCAATCTTTTGAGAAGAGTCATGTCAGAATTTTTCTGATAAAACGGCCTATGAGTCCTGGAACCAAAAACCATGTCAAAGTCATCGCTGTAAGAAAGAAGTTTAACCACATCTTTACCGCTAAAAGAACCATCCGGCTCAGCAATAATCAAAAGGTCTGATTTGGCTGTTTCAATACCCCTGCGAATAGCGTGTCCATAACCCTGTTTTGTTTCTTTAACCAATCTAGCCCGAGTCTTGCCAACTTCCTGGGCGGTTCCTGTTTCGGCATTATTGTCAACCACGATAATTTCGTCCACAAAACCACGGAAGTCAAATTCCTCAATTGCTCTTCTGACAGAGTTTTTTTCTTTGTAAGTCGGAAAGACTACCGAGACTGTTTTTTTACCCCACATAATTTCCCCTAGTTTAACGACTACCTAATCAAAACACAAGAGCACCCCAAATCGTATCTCATTCGAACAATTTTGGTTTTTTTGTCAAATTTCTGATTCAAAAACTCATCATCGTCAAAAAAACGCACTACTCCTTTTCCTAATTGATCATTGGTAAATTGAGCCTCATAAGAGGCAAAATACTTTATAGGTGACACAACAACAACCGTCCCATTTTTCCACTTTGGAAATTCACTAAAAATAGCGTCGTAAATTATTTTTGTCGGCAACAAATACTCAATGTTTGCCAAATACGTTGTTTTAATCAAGAAATAATTCATTCCTAAATAAAATGTTACCAGTAAAATCCCCAAAACCTTCCAGACTCTTTTTCTATCACGCCAAAAAACAGCCCAAAAAGCCAAACCCCAAAAAATAGATAAGAGATAGGTGGGTAAATATAAATAGCGATTGATACCTGCTTGCGAGTTAACCAGGTATTGACCGAAATAGGTGTTTAGGAAAAATATTGCACTAATCCCAAACACTACTGTCGCCAACAAGGCCCTGAATTTTGGCAACCGCCGACAGATAATCACTAAAGCCGAAAGGTAGGTTGCAAGAACCCAAGGAGTTATCAACTTAGCATTTGAAACATTTAATAAAGAAAATGGGTCACCATTATAAAAAGGCCGAACTATCTGACCATCCAAGAGATAGCCCAAAAATCGTTTGAAGCCCATTAAAATAACCGGAAACTCACTCCAATATGCCAACTGCCTCAATATATCCGCAAAGTAGTGATATTTGGCAGGGTGCAGTAAAAAACCCAAAAAAGTCCAGTCACTTGGTCCGTAACCACCATACTTCCAAAATTGAAGACCGACAAAAAGACCGCTAATCAAAAGATATGTCAAACCAACCAGCCCTCCCACACAAGCCTTTTTGAAAGTTGGTTTCTTATCATTAAACCAACGCCAAAAAAACGGGTAAATCAAAAAGGGAGCAGTGAATATTACTCCCCAATGAGCAATGCCAATTCCCAAAAAATACAGGACCAGAGAAATTGCGTAATATTTGTGCTGTTTTCTTTCCAAAAACAAATGTAAAAAAATCAGACTGGGGACGAGCAACAGCATCAAAGGAATTCTTTCCATAAAAAAAGCGTACATATGGCTAGCATACATCTCCCATTGACCAACATAGTTAGTAGCAAAAATCAAGGTTGTGATTAAAGCGACAAATCTGTTTTTGAGAAGAACTAAAGCTAAAAAGTAGAATGTCACGTTAATAACCATCATAAAAACCAAGGCAATCGAGTAATAGCCAGAGATATTTAGACCAAAGTGGTGAACCAAAGGCCAACTCAAAATGGCCGGTGAAACGTCGAAGCTTAAAAGACGAATCGGTAAAGTTGAAGTGTAAGTGTCCCTAAATGACTGGATCAGATAGACATAACCGTCTCCACGAATCATAAGGCTGGGCAAAAATCGCCAAAAATAATATGTTAAACAGAGAATAATAAAAACAAGTGGTATACTTAGCAAAATCTTGTGTCGAAAAAAATTCTTCATTATTCCAAAATAATTGTACCATTTTTTGTTATTTGCCTCGTGTTATATTTCCCAATTATCATCAACCCTAAAATTATTTTAGAAAGAGGAAACGATCTTCAAGAACAATTTTGGCCGGTATTTTACTTTATCAGAAGCACATTTCTAAAAACCGGACAAGTACCCTTATGGAACAGTCTCTTTTTCTCGGGCATGCCGCTTCTTCCAGATCCACAATTCTCTCTCTTTTACCCGGCCAACTGGCTCTTTATCGTTTTTCCAACAAACCACGCCTTCTTGTTTTACATAATCCTACATCTATTTGTCGGGGCGACTTTTCTCTCTCTGTTCTCATCTAAAATTTTAAACTTTTCAAAAGTTTCAATCCTCTTTTTGATTGTTTCATACCTTTCGTCACCCCTTCTTTTTGGTTACCTTGAAGCGGGTCACTACGGCCTCATAGCTTCATATGGAATATTACCCATCGTCATTTTTTCGGTCTCAAAAATTATGACCAAACCCAACCCAAAAAATATATTGTTGTTGTCTCTATCCCTCTCCGCTTTATTTTTTACACATTCAATTATCTTTTTAGCGTCATTGGTGATATTACCAATTGCTTTTCTGTTCTTGACACTACTTCGTAAGTTTAGCCTCAAAAGATCTTTCGTCCATGTTTCTCTGTCACTGGTTGTTTGTTTTTGTCTCATCGCAGTAACCCTGCTTCCCCAAATTGAATGGGCCCCTCAGACAACAAGGAACCTGCTTCTCCAATTCCCGGATGTCTACCCAAAATGGACATCCTTTCGTGAGTATTTTAAAAATCTTTTACCCTTCTTCTATAATAGGCAGCAAATCCAATCCATCCCAACCGATAAGTGGATTGCCGTTGGGGCAACAACTTTACTATTGGTATTTGTCGGATTCAAAAAGCTAAAACTTGTACCCAAATTAACACTTATATTTTTCCTTCTCTTTTTGTTGTTTTTGGGTCTAAATAATATAAATCCTGTTTACGAACTGCTACTTAAACAAGATTGGTATCTGCTCATGAGGGTTACCACCAGACCATGGATTTTTATCAGTTTCTCCCTTACCGTTTTATCAGGAATCGGTTTTGAACATCTTTATAAAAAAAACCGACATGGTTTTATTGTTACCGTGCTTTTTTTGAGTTTACTAACCATCGAGAACCTCTATCTAGGATGGACATACTTAAACAAAAAGTCAACCCCCCAAAAAAAAGTGCCGGAGAAAATTATAGAGTTAATAAAACATGACAAAGACATCTATCGCGTGTTTTGCACCACAAAATGCATCTCTCAACAAGTGGCTGCTATGAACAATTTACAACTCGTAGATGGCTACAACACCTTACAGCAACTTAATTATTTTAGTCAAACTTGGCAGTTAATGGGCGGGTATTGGAATTACTACAGTTTATCGCTTCCCCCATATGGAACTTACGAAAAAAACCAGTTACAGCCAGGAGCAAAATCGCTGGGAGAATACAACACTAAATATATCATTTCCCCCCACCCCCTGACAGATAGCGGTTTTGAAAAGCTTGACCAAATAGAAACTTATGCTGTCTATAAAAATAAGTTTTACCAGCCAAGGGCTGAGGTACCAATTACTCTATATAGCCCAAATTTTATCAGGCTAGACATTAGTAATTTTTCCAACGACCACCTTACGCTTTCGGAAGTTTTTTCCCCAGGATGGAAAGCATATCTTGACGGAAAAGAAGAGGTACTAGTTCAAGAATCACCAATTCACCTGAGAAGTGTTGATTTACCAAAAGGTGGAACATTTCTCGACTTCCGCTATCGACCCGACAGTTATGTACGTGGGGCAACTATCACTTTAATAACCGTCATTACCCTCTTGCTTTTCTTTTTAAAAAATCACTTACAAACACCGACAACAACAAAATTAGTGAAATACCTGAAAAAACGAGTCCTATCCTAAAGGATGTCGGTAAATAATATAGTTTTATTGTGTGCTTTCCCTTCGGGATCCTTATCGCCATTTCGAGGTAATTAGCCCTAAAAATTTTACTGTCCAATCCGTCAATTTTTACTTTCCAACCAATGTCATAAGTTTCCGAAATTAAAAGAATTTGCGACTGTGATGAGGCAGTTTCCAAAAGAAATGAATTAATTGTATCGGAAAGTAACCTTACCGCTGAAACTTCAGCACTACCGCTCTCTTGGTCCACAGCTTGCGATAACAATATTTCCTTTCGCGGATTAAACCTTATGTTTTTATCAAAAATTATACTTAACGCCTCAGCGTCATTCTTAACGAGAATCTGTTTAAACGAAGTCAAATAAAATAGTGGCAAAACAGTTTTGCTTTCGTACACATACGAACCACCGATTTCATCAACCAAGTCAATATTTTCATCGGATTGTTCCTGTCTTGTAAGAACATATTTTATTCCAAGCATATCTCTGATATTTTGTGACATATTAGTAAACCTAATTGCCCGATTGTCATACTCTTTACTGATCGGATCATTCTTTAAATGTTCCTTATAAAAATCGACATAGAGTTTCAATATCAAAGGGTCATAACCAGATGGAGAATTCAGCCGATCGGGAACAAAGGACATCAGGCTGAATAAAGCAGTATCGAAACTTACAAACCGTTGATTACCAATGTTTTCTACGAGATACTTTGATAGTGGATTCTGCTGATACAAATACTCGCCCTTAATAAAATGATTGGTAAAAAATAAATTTTCGTTAATCAGATCTGTGGAATGAATAGCTACCAGTACAAACACAACCAAAAAAGATAGCTTTTTTCGGGTGTAAAAAAAAGCTAGCAAAAACACAAAGGGGGCTGAAAGCAAAAAAACCTTTCCTTCTTTTTCAAACGAACGAGCGATCGTTTCACCAACCATACTACCCAATCCGCTGTTTAAATTCCATGGTATAAACAACAATATCCCTGTACACACAAAGACAGAGATCAAAATTGGCCTAAATCTGCCTTTAACTACACAATATTCCACCCCATAGGCACTTAAAATCGCCAGTGGAACAACAACCATCTCGATTAATCTTGATGGGGTTACCGTGCTCCACAGGGGAATCTGCCATGAATATACAAATTCGGTTAGGGGTGATTTAATTGAAAAGACTAATATCAAAATTGTCAACAAAACCCATTTCCACAATCTTTCTTGGCTTGTCTTCCTGACAAAAAGAACAATCACTATGCCACAAAACGCGAATATCAATCCAAGTAAACCAACGTACTGATGTTCCCTAACAATTCCAAAATTTCCCCACCAGTTACCTAATGTCGGATCACCAAACATTCCCGGAGATAAAAATCGCCATAGTTGTTGCGGTAATAATAAAAAATATTTTCCATACAACACGTTTGCATCGCGAACCGATTTGGTTATATATTCTAAAGTTGGTAACATCTGGACTGAAGAAATTCCCAACCCGAGAAAAAAAGCTGAAATAATAAGCCAAACTTTTTTTGAAAGGTTACGGCCAAAAACAATCACGAGGGCTACAAGCATCAAAGAGTAAAGGGCAAACTGAAAGTGACCAGCCGTTAGTAAACACGTAAAGGCTATGATTAACAATAACAAGCTTTTAGCCCTGGCCACCTCACCAATTCCTTCGTAAAGATACAAAATTAACGGTACCCAGAGAACAGTGTGGCCGATAACCTGGTGATGAAAATACCCTGTCATCACTCCGCTCCAAGAAAATATCATGCCCCCCCAAAAAGAAGATACCGAAGAAATTTTTAACCGACGTAGATACAAATACATGAACAAGCCTGCCCCCATTGGTTGCAAAATTGTGACCAAACTCCACGCAAAGTTAAAATCAAATATAAAATACAACAAGTTAAACGGGTAAAATACCGCGCTTTGGTTATTAGCCAGCAGGGGTGTTCCATTAAAAACATAAGGGTTCCACAAAGGTATAATTCCCTTTTTTAAATTTTCAATTGATATCGTTTTTAATGGATACATAAACAACAGGGGGTCGGGTCCCCAAAACGTTTTTCCTGCACAGTAATTTTTGACCGACACATCGTCGGTATCCTTCCAGGGATAATACTCGTTATATAAAGAACAACCAGGAATCAGAATGTCACCTTTGAATATCTTTGAAAAGACAACTAGAGGGAGCAATGTTAACAACACTGCCAATATCACATTGATCTTTGCCACTCTTTTATAAATAAGATAAAACATCTGATTTACATCCTCGAGAGATAGGTAGCAAACCCACCTTTTTCAATGACGTTCTCCCTGCCGTTAAAACTAAATAATCTTGATTCATAAACCGTCACCCGGTAAACTGCCGGCCGGGTTGTGATCTCATTGGCATACAGCCAACCAAAAATTTTGTCGGTATCACTTCTTTCCGGTTTCCGGCCGTAAACGGAAAACAAATATCGCCAACCTTCAGCAATGTGACACTTCCCTTCTGAAGACAAACTAAAAGGTTTTTTACCCACCGTTTTCATCACTTCACCAACCAACTCCCGTTTAATTCCCAAACCATAATCGTTCTTAGCCGTCAGTATGGTCCTTAACCCCAAACAACAAATAACTGCCAACACAAACAAGCCAAGTTTTTTTCTTCCAAATAACACCGCGGGAATAAAAAGATACAAGGGAAAAAATCCTAATAAATAATACTCGTAAGTGTTGCCCGGAAAAACAAAATAAGTCAGCAAAAAAACTAGCAAGGTTATGGCCAACAATTTTTGTCTTTCGTTTTTCCAAGTCCTTGGAGACAGTAAAAAGACAATCAATAGCACAACCGACAACACCTTTAAGAGATTGGGTGAAATTGTCTGTGAGTAGGTACAACCCCAGTTAACCTCATCGGCGTTATTTTGGTTGGGCCCCAAATACCACACTCTCCCCAAATAATTACCCAGGTCTGCAACTCTGTTACTAAAACTGATTTCTGGCTGCTGTTTAACACCGGTTACCAATCTGATCGGCGTGGTCAGGTTACTCCAGTTGTGAAAATAGTCAAAAACCAGAAGGGGTGAGTATACTGCCAAAAAAGCAATGGTTGAAGTTAGCCAAATTACCTTATTAATTCTCAGTCTGTTAAAAAAAATCCAAAGAATAGCTACCGGACCCCAAAACAACAAGGAAAGATGGGTATGGAACACCAGCCCAAAGGCCAAAGCAAAAATAACCAACCACCCCAATTGCCGTTTTAGTGACAACAGTGAGTAGAACATCACCAGAGACAAAAAGGGGGCTGGGGAAACATTCCAAAATTTCTGGTCGTAAAAAACAAAAAGAGGAAGAGTAGCGTAAATAAGAGATGCCGCCACGCCCACAGTTTTGCCAGCCATTTTCTTCCCGACAAAATAGATTGATACTACTGTTACTGATCCCAAAAGTGAGGAAAAATATCCTGTGATCAAGGGGCTACCTTTGGAGACAAACAATAGAAAAGCGGTTAAATAGGTCCATAAGGGTCCCAGATAAAAGTCGGCCGTTGACCCTACCCCAATCCAGATGAGGTGGAAATCTCTAACAATGGTTTGAGCCAAATAGGCCTGATATTCTTCGTCTACTCCAAAAACAAAGTTTTGGTTGAGGTGGTAAAGTCGGAGAAACAAAGCCAAAAGAAAAACTCCAACAATCAACTTATTCCTTGTAAATATACGCCTTAAATCCCCCACTGGCTACTACTTTAACATATCCATCGGGCGCTTTCAGACCAACTCGATCCTCATAAACAACCACTTTATATTGAGATTTTTCCGGCACTAACCCTCCTTTATACAGCCAACCAAACATTCCGTCAGTATAACTTTTAGCGGGTGGTCGGCCATATGCTTTAAACAAAAATCTCCAACCCTCATACTTATGGCACAACCCACCAGCCTCCAGTTCATATGGGTTGTCACCAACCGTTTGCATCACCTCTTCGATTAGTTTCTGCTTAACTAAAAGACCGTAATCCCCGGTTGCTGTCAACACTGTATTAACACCAAAAATTGATATCAAAATCAAACCCACAATAATAATTCGCCTGAGACTTTTGTTACGCAATTCCTCGACAAACAACCCTGGAATAAACAAAAAAAGTGGAAAAACACCCAATAAATAATACTCCAAGGGAGAGTTGGGCAGAAACAAGTAGGGCAGAATTATCAATCCCAAAAACAAAGCCAGTAAACGCGTATTGACCTTGCGCCAGGTTTTTTTCCGTAACCAGAACCACAACAAAAAAAGAAGTGAAACAGCAGAAAAGAACGGTCTAGCGTCAGAAAAAAAAGTGGTGACGCCTTTTGCATGTAAATTACGATTGTTAAAATACAAACTACAATCATGCAGCACCTCATCAGCATTTGGCCGGTTGGGGTGCAAATACCACAATCTTCCCATTGACCTCAAAAGTTGTTGACCATTACGCAAGACGTTAATCTTAGAAGGCTGATTTTTAGCAGCCAGAAAGATACCTGTAGCCGCTTTAAAATTACTTAGTTTGTGAAAGTAGTCAAAACCAATAAGGGGTGATAAAACCAACAAAAAAATCACTGATCCTGACAGTAAAACCTTTTTGGGGATCTCCCGCCATTGACGTACCAGCTCAAACAAGACTATTACCTCCAAAGGCACCAAAGACAGATGAATATGAAAAATAAAAGCCGAAAGAAAAAAAACCATCACCCACCACCATTTTGATTGATTGGTTTTATACAAACTCAAAAATAAGGTTAAGGAGACAAACGAGGTCAGCGCCGGATTCCAAAACTTCCGGTCATAATAAACTAATAAGGGAAGTGTAGCGTAAAGTCCACCGGCCAAAAGCCCCACTCCCCAATTAAAAAAATTCACGCCAACCACTATCACCAACAAAGTTGTGGCCACCCCAATTGCCGAAGCCACATAGGCTGTGATAGAGGGGTTACTATGGCTAAAATACAGCCAGAAAGCACCAAAATACTGCCAAAAAGGCCCCAAGTAAAAGCCGGTGTCAGCCGAGCTAACCCCCACCCATTCCAGATGAAAGTTATCAACAATCGTTTGGGAAATAGAAAGTTGGTGTTCCTCATCACCGGAAAAAACAAATAGATCCTGGGTTTTGTAAAAACGAAGAAAGATCGAAAGAAAAAAAACGAAAATAACCCACCACCAAAAATATGGTCTTATCTTTGCCTTGCCCAAATAGCGTCTCATCAACTATTTAGCATTTGAACTACTTTTTATTGTATTCCACAGCAAAAATAAAAAACCTAAAAATAAGGATTCGTAAACATAAATCCCAGTACGTTCAGCCCAAACATCAACACCAACCACTTTAAAAAAAAGAGCGATTATCCAAAAAAAAGATGCCGCTAAAAAAAGCACGCGACTGTCAGCTCCAAGCAAAACAACCGATAAAATCAACCCTGTCATAACTACGACATTAGTTGTGATAGGAAAAAAGGGATAAAAATAACCAACCGAGCCCAAAAGAAACAATGTCATCATCACAATATTAAAAAAAATCAAACGATACCCATACTTAAGACTCCACCCTCTGATCTTTTTTTCTATGTATTCAGATTTCATTTTTGTTTGTTTTTTAACCACCAAAACATAAATCCGGCACCAATCAAAGTAGCAACCGATAAAATTGATCCCATCACCAGATATTTTTGCGGTTGATAATAAATCACCGCTTTATATTCCGAGAGAATTTCATCAAAATACCAAGCATTAGCATACATGTTGGCCGAAAAATGAAGTGGTTCGAAAGGTATTTCATGCCCCAAATTACTAAAGAGTTTAATTTTCCAATCTTTGGAAAAATTTTCCGAAAAAATTAAAATGTGTGGATCGACAGCTTCGGCCACATTAGCTTCATATTTTACAGGCGAAATTCGTTTAAAAGATACCGCGGGTGTGTTTTCACTCAATTTCGGTGCCTTTTTTACCAAAAACAGCTTATTGGTAAAAACCCTATAGAAAGCAATATCATCATAAAGTATTTTTGTCCCCAACGAATCCTTCTTAGCGGGAGCAAGTAAACAAACTTTTAAATTAGACATTGTTTTAACCGGATCGAAATAAACACTATAAAAAAGCCATTCCGGTAAAGAAGGCATACCTTCTGCTTGCGCTTTAACTAAAGTTTGGCTATTTCCTTGTTCTAAAGAGATCGAGGCATTATCACCATAAATTTGTTTATAGCGAAGTTCCAAAAGATAGGGGATGTTAGGATCAAAATATTTAGGAATCAGATCAACCGTAACTTTATTCTCGTCCCGATTTAAAAATGATAGGTACTTGTTTCCATTTTCTGTCTCAATCTTAATTTCAGTTTTTTCAGAGCCCGACAAACTCAAAGTTTTTTCAAAATCTCCTCCCTCAAGAAGATTTTCTACTGATAAATTTAACTGCAAACGATGATCTCCAGCCAAAAGATCAACTCCCTTAAAATAAATATATGACGAATCCTTCCTGTCCACCGATAAAACTACCGCCGTTTGATCCAAACCAACCGTTAACTCATCAACAACATCTAAACCAAATTCAGCCAAGCCATATCTTTCAATCACCGGATAATACACATCATCTGAACTAAGATTAAAAGAAAAATCAACCACCGACAAATCCCGGTGTGAAATTCTATTGCTAATAATCGAAGGTGAATTAATAAAACGAGAGTAGCTCTCATACTGGGAATTCTTAGCCAAAACAATCTCTCCCGACTTTTCAAGAAGATCGGAAATAACTTTAACTACACTGTCACCAAAATTAAGAAGTGTGCCCCTCCCTTCAATAAGCGGTAGTTTTTCGCTTCCGTCTTGTGCTTTCTGGGTTAACCAAATTTTGTCGGCAGTATAAAGTTTTGGTAATTGATAACTTTCAGGTAAAGAGTAAAAGGTCCACAGACCAAATGAGCTGCTACCCAACATCTTCACGATATCAGTCACCTTTGGGGCTAGAGAGATTTGATCATTTTTGATAAACATAACCCCAACGTTAAGTTTTCCGGCCAGGTTGTATACTTTTTCAATCTCACCTCTTCGCAAACCAGAATAAAATTGTTTTATCAAAACTCCTATCGGGGAATCGGCATTGCTCAAAGATGCAAAAAGAGTTTCTTTTTCAGAAAACAAATTCAAAATTGACTCGATGCCGTTATAACCCCAAGTAAATCGTTCTATTTCGTCATCTGGATAACCGATGATTCTTTGATTTTTTGTTGTTTTTAACCAACCTTGTGCCTGAAAAAGATAGTCGGGAAATTTAACGTAAAAATTATCAGGAAAAGAAGGCCTAAAAATCCTTCCGGTCGCGAGGGGGTAACAATAGACTAAATTACCCACAACGATTATCGTTGCCAGTACAACCAAGACGAAACGGGGATATTTATGTCGACAAAGTTCCAAGAACAAGGCCACCAAAGCCGAAATAGACAAAATTAAAAGCGGAGTAAAAATATACCAAGGGCTTCGAAAGAAAGAAAAGAACGGAAGATGTCGAACCAAAAAATTATATATCACTCCTGTTGGAGCATGACTGCCAACACTCAAAAACACACCCAAAATCACCAAGCTGCCGAAAAAGGGGTACAGATCTTTTATTGCATGATCTTTGTTCATTCTAAAGACCAGCGAAAGAAAGGCTATTAACGGAATTAAGGCACTAAAAAGAATAAAGGGTGGGTTTTTGAAATAATTATTTACGTACGGGATATAAAGTGGAGCACCGGCATCATTAAAAGCATACCAATCCCAAGCCCCCTGTATTCTTAAAACATTAAAAAAGTTAGTGTTTTGAGACAAACTGTCTAGCCAGTTGGTATAACCAATGTCAGTTAAGTTCCGAACCGCCGCGTCTGAAAAAAACAGGTTTTTGACGGTGGGCAATATCCAAAACAAATTAACACCAATAAGGGGCAACACCACCATTGCCGTTGAAACAATAACTTGTTTTATGTTTTTTCTTGATAATTTGGTAATTGTTTTAACAAAAATTAAAATAGCCAACCCAAAAAAAACCGTTGCAAAATAGGCCGGATTAATACCGGAACCTGACATTAAAATACCCACTAAAGAAGAATAAAAAACAGACTTACCAAAAGATATTGTTTTTTGATAAGTTGCCAGCCAAAGAGTGAGAACCAACGGTAATGCAACTACCAAAGCCAAATTGGCTACCTTTACGTTTTCCCAGGTATTAAAAAGATAGGTATTAAAAGCATATAAACAGACAAAAACCAGTTGGGCAAAAAGATTTTTAGGAAGAATGTTTCTGATAAAAATCCAAGCAGAAAAGATAATCATTGAAAACCAGAAAATCAAACTAATAATTTGAGTTGTTTGCAAATTACGGGTTATAAGAAAGCCTACAACTTGAATGGCGTGAAAAAAAAATCCGGAAATTGAAGAGGAGAAATTAGCTCCGGCGTTAGCCACATTATTCCAAACATACAGACGCCTCAAAAACCAAACCACCGGATCCAGCGGAAAATTGGTATCCGAACCATTAATCAAGATCCCATTTCGACCCACAAACCACAAAATTGGAGTAAACGAAAACAACATTAAAACAATCCAATACCACCTTTTCATTTTCCAAAGAGTATATCTCTTATTTCTTGACTGTTGTCAATAAGAGCTTCTGTCTTACTATTCCAACTGTAGGCAATCACGCTCTCCCTTGAGAGTTTATTCACCTCAACCACCACTTTTAGCTTGTCTAGGTCTCTAAAATATCCAAACCCCCTGCCATTAATTTTTTGATATCCCTGATCAGTAATTTCCCACAACAGTCTGTTTTCGAAAAAACCTTGCGGCAATTTCTCGGTAGAATAATACCAGCCAAGAAGCGTCTGCCCAAATCCAGATTGAAAAGGCATTATCTTTTCTTTTTCTGGTAAACCATAATAAGAGGTATTGCTTTGAGTGAAAAAGATAATCTCAGATGGTAAAACGGGGTGTTCCTTATAAATTTGTGACAAAATCCTTTTACGTAAAATTCCCATTTTGTTTTGATTTTGAATTCTCTCCTGAAGATAAAAAACGTTTGTTAGTAAAACCACGATTAAAAAAATCAATCCCAGCAACTTGCTTCTAGTCAGAGAATACCATCCTAAAAATACCAGCAAGAGAGATGTGGCAATGGAGATAAAATATAAGTTTCTGGAGTCAATGGTAAAAACAACTCCGGACCGCTCCGGCGCAAAAGAGAATATTAAAGAGTTGACTAAAATCCAGACAATGGATATCACCATCAATCCTTTGTAAGGCTTATTTTTAATATAACGAATAAGGTGGAAGAAAAGGAACAACAACAACCCAGAAAAACCAAGCGAAAAAACCTCCATAACTTTTTTGACAGAAAAAATCTCAAAAGCGGGGGAACCAATCTCTCCTCTAATTGAAACCGGAAACCGTAACGTCACCACATCGGACAAATAACGAAGTATTTCAACTGGAATTATTGACTGAGACAGGCTTTTTAGAGGTATGGTCACCAAATTATAGACCAGTTTAGGTGACGATTGGCTCTGGGTTACAACTGCAGTATTAACTCTCCCTGGCATGAAAAACATCGCTAATCTTAATAAAATATAGAAACCCAACACCAAAAGAGTAACGTATGAGAATTTCCTGTTTTTTCCACGATCTCCCCAAAATAAGATTAGACCGTAAATTAAAAAAACTCCGATCGTAATTTCCTTAAACAGAAGAGAGAAAATCAATAAAACAATTGCCCAATAATATCTTTTTCTTTCTTTCCTTTCCAAAAATTTTTTAAATAAAACTAGAGAAAATAGAGCTAGAATCACCGATCCTTGAGTCGCGATATTAGCCACCACCCAAGTAGTGGCTTGTACACCAGCAAAATTTAAGCCAAACAAAAGTGTCGCCACTAAAGTGGTTATTTTGTTGTTTAAAAGCTTGTTAAACAACATACCCACCAAAAAAACAATCGCTAGATGCAAAATTAGACTAATAATAGCCCAAACCTTGTAGTTTAAGCCAAACAAGAAGAACAGGCCGTGTTGAACAGCAATCGTCAAAGGGGTAAAGTGGGCCACCGAGGGCCTAAAGAAATAATCTAGTAAATCCCACCCGCTAAGATGGGAGTGAACGATAAACTCACTGAGACCAAACCACTCATCTTGTTGGAAAAAACCATTCAACATCGGACTGTAAAGCCCAGCTGATAAAAGAACAGGTATCGCAATAAACAACAAAAAAGGCATTAGTTAAATTTTCTCTTCAAAATACCATAAAAATACCCAATTTTATAAGGCAACCCTTTCATCAACAGTAAGTATAAGGAGGCAAAACTTTCTAACATCATGCCGTTGGTAAACATTCCGGTACGAAACCGTTCTTTTCTCTCCATCAATTGTCGATATTTACCGTAACGGGCACTAACACCAGTATAACCCCAGCGAAAAAATTTTTTCCATATTCCCAATAAAGAGTTTGGTTCGATATGAAAAACAGCCTTAGGTAAAATACCAACTTTGGTTGAAAGAGACCAGGCTTCAAAATAAATAACTGCGTGGTCAGGACCACCAAGAGTGTCCAACATCTTTTTCGGAATCTGGTTAAAGGCTCGTCTAAGCAAATTGGTACGATAAAACCTGGGCAGTATCACTCCCGTATACGGATCTAGATCTTTAACTTTTTCGATTAGTCTTCGATCCATCTCAAACATTTTTTCGATAAAATTATCAGTTCTGTACGAATGTTCCTCTAGTGCTAACATGTCATATGTTCCTTTTTCAAAAAAAGTAACACCTTTTTCAATTGTTTGTTTATCCAATATTTGGTCGCTGTCTAATATCAAAAGGTACTTACCACGAGCCACTTTTGTCCCTTTCTCTCGTGCAGTCAAAAGTGATCCTTTAGTACAAACGATCACCTCCAGTTTAATCTTTCTCGCTCGTACAAACATCTGACATATCTCAATCGTCTTATCTACAGAACCAGCGTCAATAATATTAACTTCAAGATTAGAATACGTTTGATCACAAACAGAATTCAAAGTCTTTGTTAAAGTCCGAGCACTATTTCTAGTCGGAATTGAAACTGTAACTAAAGGTTTATTCATTATTTGTTTGTTATTCTAGCACGCACCTCTTCAGAAATATTAACTAACCTATTAGTCAAAGAAAAATAACGATAACCAAAAACCATTTCTGGTGATAAGTTCTTTTCGAGCACAACCTTTTTTAGTTTAGTGATATCCCAAAAGTACCCGAAGCCTCTCCCACCAATTTCTTTGTATCCTTCTGCTGTCAAATCAGAAAATAACCAACCCTTATCCACCATCTCTTTCGGAAACTTTTCTGTTGGTAGATACCAAATAAACAAAGTGCTACCAAAATTAGTCTGAAAAGGCAATATTTTTACCTCTTCTGGCAAACCATAATAACTGGAGTCACTTTCAATATAAAAAACAACCTTGGGTGGCAATACCGGATAATCTCTTTTTACTTGAGTCAAAATATTCTTTCTGATTTTTCCCCTGTCAGCTATCACTTTAACCTCGTTTTTAAGCGAAAATACATTTACTGTCAAAATCATGAATAAAAACAGCCATCCGACTATTCGATTTTTATTTCGTAAAAAAATAAATACGGTTGTAAAACACATCGTAATACCAATAAACGGAAAATAAATATTCCGTGAGTCAATCACGGGAACATATCCATCTCTTCCTGGGGACAAAACATACACCCACGAATTGACTATCCCAAAAATCAGCCCAAAAAAGTAAGTCGTACCCAAATTTTTACCGCCTTTTTTGTATATTTTCACACCAACTAAAAGTACAACTAGAAATAAAAACAGATTAACTCCCTGCAGTGTTATTCCTTCAGCAAATTGATCATATAGAGTCGTTCCGGGTTGGCCCGTAACGGTCTCCGGAAGTATCTTTGTTATCCCGCGTGAAAGCGATAACAAAATATTTACCGGAATTATTGACTGAGAGATGGTTTTTGTTGGAAAAGTAAACAGATTAGAAGCTATCTCACTTTTTGACTGATATGTGGTAACCAATCTGTCTCCAGAAGACACTCTGGGTGTTAAAAACAAAAGAGCTCTAAGAGTGACATAAAAAATAATTATTGTTACCAGCGGAATCAAAAAATAGCGATTCTTCTTCCACAAAGAGGGTTTTAGGAGATAAATCAGTAGAAAATAAACAAAAGGTAGGGCTATAGTTATTTCCTTAAACAAAAGCGAGATTAAAAATAATCCAAAAGATGTCCAGACGTAGCGCTTAGTCTGTTTAGCCTTCTCAAAAGAATCGAGATATTTTAAAAAAACAAGGAGAGATAAAACTCCAAAAATTGTAGCCCCATGAGTATTAATGTCAGAAAGTGGCCAGGAAGTAGCTTGATAACCAGCCACACCAAACGCAAAAACGGCAAAGACTACAAGACCATAGAAGGTTTGCTGAAATATTTTACGAGCCCAAAAAAACACCAACAGAGCTGAAAAGAGGTGGGCGGCAATACTAGCAAATGCGTAATAATTATAGTTTAAACCAAAAATTCTTAAATAGATTTGCACACCAACTTGATGCAAAGGCACATAATGTGTTACAAACGGAGTAAAAGCGGTCCTCATCGTTCCCCAAAAACTTTCTTGGTTTAAAAAATAACGAGAGACTGATCCCCACTCATCGTGTTGAAAGACTCCAAAAGAAATCGGAAAATACAGCAAAAAAACCACCAATGAAACCAAACTTAATGTTGTTAATGTTATAATGGTAGTTGGTCGTCGCATAAAACTGTTAATTTATGTTCAAAACATTATTTCAGAAACTCTGGCAAGAAGCCTACCGTTTCAATGATCAAAACATTTTATCATTATTAAAGTTCGATCAAAAGGCCACAGTCCTCGATCTGGGTTGTGGTGACGGCCAAAAAACAATACTCTACCAGAAAAAAATAGGCACCAAGCTTATGGTCGGAGCTGACGGCGTTCGCGCAAGACTCCAAGCCGCCAAGGTTCGTGGTGTTACTCAAACAGTCTCTTTAAATATTGAAAGTGAATGGCCTCTCCCGGACAAATATTTTGACGCAGTTATTTCCAATCAAGTTATTGAACACATTTTTGATATAGATCATTTTCTTTCAGAATCTTATAGGATTTTAAAACCAGGCGGTTATATGGTTGTTTCTACTGAAAATCTGGCTAGCTGGCATAATATTTTTGCTCTCGTTCTTGGTTGGCAAGATTTTTCCCATCATATTCTTAAAATATCTCATGTCACCAATCCTCTTTCCCCCCATTTCGAAAAAAAGACGGCTTCTTGGAGCAAGGAGGACAATAGTAGTGTTGACGACTCGGCTTATCCACATATTAAAATTCTCACTTACAAAAGCTTAATAAAGATCTTTCAGGCCTACAATTTTATTTTTGAAAAAGGAAGTGGTGCCGGTTATTATCCCCTGTTTGGCAATTTTTCCAGAATAATTTCAAAATTTGATCCCATCCACTCTCATTTCATTTCTGCAAGATTCAAGAAACCCATCTAATTTTTTCTTAAAAGATATTGACCAATCAGAAGATAGTCAAGACTACCGGCTAAAAAAGACCTCATCGCATCTTCTGGGGTGCAAACAATAGGTTCACCATGCATATTAAAACTGGTATTAATCAGACTGGGGATGCCGGTTATTTTATGATATTCGGACAAAATCTTGTAATATTCGGGGTTATCATGTCTTCGTATTAACTGCGGTCTGGCTGTTCCATCAACATGCACCACCGCCGGAGAAACCTTTTTCATAAAAGGGGTACAGTTAAAAGTAATGGTCATGAATTTAGCTGCGTATTCGGCTCCTTTTAAGTTGAAATAACACTTATCTGCGTACCTAGCCAAAGTGACGGGGGCAAACGGCATAAACTCAGTTCTGACTAGTCTTTCGTTTAACCATTTATTAACCGTTCTATCAGTCGTCTGATACATAATTGTCCGATTACCTAGAGCTCTTGGACCATATTCCATTCGGCCACCAAACCTGGCAACAACTTTTCCTTGGGACAAAAGAATCGCTACCTTTTTTTCAATCTGGCGTTCTTTTATATAACTGACGGGAAACTTCGATATTATTCTACGAATATCTTTATTTGTAAAATCCGGACCAAAATATACATCATTAAATTTTCCAATTTTTTCTCCGTATTTATTAGCAACAAAAAGAGTGGCTCCCATTGCCAACCCATCATCACCCATTGCCTGATGAATGTGAATCGTATCGATCTCTGGCAGTTCCTGAATTTTCTGATTAAGTTTGACATTAGCAACCACCCCACCAGCCAAAGCAATCTTCTTCAAATTGGTTTTTTGAGCAACTAGTCGAACTATTTCCAAAACACAATCCTCAAGTCTTTTTTGAAAAGCAGCCGCTAAATCTTCTTTGGAATATTTTTGAAAAAGTAAAGGTAGCTTTTTAGAACAGCGGTAGCGAGCTAACCATTTGAATCTCTTAAGATAATCAAACCTTAGCTTTCCCTTTTCCACCCACAGAAGTTTCTCAACCAAAGAGTATGCCTTATTAGCATTTCCATACGCCGCCAAACCGGTAATTTTACCAGCATGTTTAAGTGGATCAAAACCCAAAAGAGCCGTTACTAATTCATAAAATTTACCAGGTGAGTTCGGCATTTTTGTTTCAGATACCAAAGTCATCCGACCAGATTTTACCTGCCAAAACGACATGCTTTGATCATACCCTCCCCCTTCTATCACCCCCACCAAAGAGTTCTTGAATCCTGAAGTATAGTAGGCTACAGCCACATGACAAAAATGATGTTGCACCCATTCGACCCGCCCCTTAAAACCTTTGAGCTCATTGGTGATTTGAATCCACGGAATCAGAAATCTTTTGATAAAGCTAGGAACACCAGCAATTGTCAAGATTTCCACAAACCGATCTTTCCAACTTTTTATCCACCATAAGTACTTACCCCTAGTGTGCCAAAACATTCTTGAGGATTCCTGATAAAATTGTTTTAACGTTTCCAATGGGGAACTAGAAGAGACAGCTATCACATCAATTTCTTTAGGACTTATCCCGGTATAATTCAGACAATCTCTTAACACCAACAAGGGTGGCTTTTTGTCCATTTTAATTCTTGAAAATCTTTCATTGCTGGCCGCATACAAAACTTTTCCGTTTTTCAAAAGTACAACCGAGGTGTCGTGGGTATGGAAATGAACTCCTAAAATTATCATTTCTTCAAAAATACCACAAAAATCAAATCATGATAGTCGCAATCATAAAAGGAGTTTTTCAATTTGGCTATTTTTGACCAAGATTTGATCTCCCTTTCGGTATGAAAACTAACTACAGGGTGCAAAAATGTATCAAAGAGTAATGCACGGGATTTGTAATAAGGTCTCTTTTTTTTAAAAAAATACTTATCAACAATGTAAAAAACGGGGAAAATTAATCTGTCAACAGCTTGTCTGCCGAACGATACTTTGGAATAATATAGAGATCGTAACACGAAACCCAAACTCGCATAGACAAGGTGGTGACGACCCCATTTTCTGTACACGGCCAAATACAACCTTCCACCAGGTTTTAATATTCGAACCAGTTCACGAAAAGATGTGAGGGCATTCCCCGTATGATGAATAACTCCTGTTGAAATTACTACACTAAAACTTGCATCTCTAATTGGTAGATGTAGGTTTGAAGCGTTAATTAATATAGCATCGTGACATTCCTTTTTTATTCTCTGCAACGATTCAATGCTTTGGTCCACCCCAACCGCAAAAATTTTTTTTTGGGAAAAGATTCTTAGATATTTTCCCACACCACAACCGACATCAATAACCGAATCTTTATGACCAACGTTTTTAATTATCTTTGAGGCAAACTTGCTTTTGGAAAAATCTTTTAAAGAAAAATCTTCCTCCGAGTAAATATCGTATGGGTTTAAATTATAAAAGTCCCCAATGGTTTTTTCGTTTTCACTTACCTTATCTGTAAACAAGATAGGTATTGTTTTTTTTACTTGATAAGACGTACAGCACCCATTACAAACTAACTTTTCTACCTTATTATGTAAATCACCCCGACACTTAGGGCAAATTAATATTTTCAGTGATTGTTCAGCAATATTCACCGGTTTTCTTTTCGACTCGTTTACCATACAATATACACTATTGGAAAATGAAATTAATTGCAAGAACAATTAACAAACTAATACTGGGTGTTTTGCTTATCTCTCGCACTTTTTATTATTCGCTCCTTTTTGATTCAATGGGAAAAATGTCTCAAGTTTTTGGTCATATCACAGCCCTGAAACCCGAGCGTATAAAAATCGGTGATCGATCTACCCTGAACGAAGGTGTTTTACTTGGTGCCCTGGGTGGTATAGAAATTGGCAACCACGTTCATATTTCAACGGGGGTTATTATAAATTCGGGTTACATTAACACTGAAAACTTTGTGAAGAAGGAACATAAATCCAAAAAAATAATCATCAAAGATCACGCTTGGATTTGTTCCGGTTCAATTATTAACCCGGGTGTAACAATTGGAGAATATTCAGTAGTTGCGGCGGGGGCGGTTGTCACCAAGGACGTGCCAAATAAAACAATCGTTGCCGGAATTCCAGCTAAACCAATCGGAAAAATTAAGATTTAAGCGCCTCGATCAAGATTGAGTATGAAAACCTGCCAAAACTGGTTCTCGTATCTAATAGGTACATTTTTTTTAAAAAACCAGGTTCTCTTTGAAAAAGAGACTGAGAAACCTCAAGCAAAGCTGATAGAAGCGTGTGAAACATCCCATAATAGACAACACGGACTATGTTAAAACGACTACCCAATAATTTTGTCAACTGGCTTAAGTTGTAATGTCTATGCCACATTATTTTTTGGAAAGAAACATCACCAAACAGCTCTCCACTGCCAAACTTCTGGGTATAATCAGTCTTCTTAAGAATGTGTCTATACAAAAATCTATGAAGTGCCGGAAACCTGAACTTGATATTTCCCGGATCCAAAACCTCTGTGAAACCATGGTTGGGTACTGACAGGATTAGTTTTCCGCCTGGTTTTAAAACCCTCCACACTTCACTCAAAACCAATTTTTCGCCTGGAACGTGTTCCAACACATCTAACATTGTTACGATATCAACCGAGTTATTTTTTAACTCAACTTTATCCATCTTCATCTTCACTCTTTTGAGACTTTTATGTTTAGAGATTGATCTCAATTTTTCTTTATCAACTTCTAAAGCCATCAATTTCATGATTGATTTCTTTTTCATCAACCCCAATAAAAAGTCACCGGTTCCGGCTCCATAATCCAAAACTGTTTGTTTTGTGTCCGGAATTAGATCCCACACAAGCTTATAACGATAAAGATGATGGCTCTCAAACGGATTTTTGGAAATTTTAGACATAATTATTTACTGACAACGAATACCTAACAAAGCCATAAATTATCACCCAGGTTTCTACAAAAGCTACTATTGGCTCATATAAACAAGCTCCATCATTATATTTAAACGACTTAATAATACCCCTGATCGACGGCCCTACCAGAGTGGTAGCATAAATTACCCAAACAAAAACACGAATGAGTCCATTTATGCTTTTCAAATCAAACCACTTATAAAGTCGCGGGCTAGACTGATGTAAATAGTTCTTACTAATATTTCTCAGGCGTTTTTTCATTAAATCATGCAAGTTTTTAACAAACGGGTGGTGCATACCAACACCGTGCACATAAGCAAAGCGCGTATGGCCAGCCTTAATCATCAAAACCAAATTATCCAACTCCATAAATTTTAACTCTTTTTTTATGTCGTTTACCTCCAATAAAATTGATCGACGATATAAACATAACCCGGAGGGAGGAATTTTCTTCATTGAATATTCACAAATATCATACTGAAAACCTTTTTGAACAACGACATCGGCTACAGCCGGCGAAAAAAACTCGTAAATAGGATCTCTTTGAAGAGTTTCATAAGAAAGGTACCGGCTGAGGAAAGGATCCGACTTTTTAGGAAGGAATCGACAAAAAGAAGCTGCAATTTCAAGGTCATCCTCCAATGGTTTAACCATTTTTTCAAAAAAATTAACTCCAATAAGGTCAATATCAGAGTCAAAATATATAAAATATTCACCCTTAGCCATTCTCAAAGCCAACATCTTGCTGTAAAGATTACCAACTTGTTGATTGTGAACAACTTTCACATTAAATTTCTTGACTATCTCAAGAGTCTTATCTGACGAACCATTGTCAATTACCAAAATTTCCAACCTGTTTTTAGGGTAACTCTGTCGGAAAATCGAACCCAGACATCTCGCAATATCTTTTTCAGAGTTCAAAGTCGGGATAACTATGGATATTAAGGGTAATTTATTCACCTAATTAATTTTCTGGTTAACAAACCTCTAATAAACCCCACCCCATAAGAAAGGTGGGTAACAATAATGGCAACTGATACGATCAGAGCACTTATTATATCAGTTTTCTTTGCCACAGATCCAAACGCTAAAAGCAAAAATATCCCCATCTCAGTAATAAAAAGATATGAAGCAATCAGTGAAACAAAAGAGAAAACTAAACCTAAAAAAAAACCTACCGTTAATAAAGATGGCAAAAAATAACTTATTCTTCTCGATGTTTCTGGAAAACGTTTGGCAAAATAGCCACGATGGATGCCAACATTATGAATCTGGGCCAAGTATGGCCCAAAAAGTGGCCGGCGATGATGATAAACTACCACCTTAGGGCTATAAAATATTTTCCAACCTGCTTTCACTATTTTGAGACATAAAAAAGTATCTTCTCCACCATAAAATGACGAACCATACCCCCCCACTTTTCTGAGAACCGAAGTTTTAACAATTAAATTGTATGCCGGAAAATCGGTTGTAAACCTGGCTTTTTCTTGAATAAACCGATGCCTGGCAAAACCTCCACAAAAAAACGATGAATAGACCAAACCTGTTAATTGAGCTGGATATAAATCTTCTTTGGGAGTTATTCCCGGACCACCAACTGCGGCAATCTTTGGGTTTTTAAAGATATTTACAGCAGACATCAGCCAGTTAGGATCAGGATACGCATCGTCATCAATAAAGGCACAGATCTCTCCCCTGGCTTTAAATAACGCCAAATCTCTCTTTTCAGCCGGACCGGTTACCTTTTTACCGGTTAAAAGAACTTTAACTTTCGGTTCTTTAATATCAACTTTTTTGTCACAAACCACTAAGATTTCATAATTAGAGTAATTTAATCTCTGAAACTTCTTCAAGTCGGTAAAGAACCTGTCACAGATAACATAAAGTGGGATAACAATTGAAATTTTTGGCAACTTCATATGTCGTTTCATAATTTAATTTGGAATATCTCAACATTACCAGGTATTTCTACGGATTCCAAAATCAAACTGTCAGTGGCTGTTCCACCGGCTGGAATATCGATCTCGACCGAGGTATCAACCCCATTAAAAGTCAGTGCAAACCAGTTAGCGTCAGTCGAAACATAAGAGTTGGTTTTATTATTTCGCCAAAAATATTTAACCGACCCTTGGTATTTCATTTGTGACAAAATCTCTTTATATCTTATTTCATCCGAAACGTAGTCCAAAGGGGCTTTTAGATATTTTTCAGCCATAACAATATCTAAATCTTCGTATTCTGACGGCACAACCCATACCTCAGCTACTCCGGGAGAATCATTATTTAAGGTTTTAGTAATTCGCATTCGGATAAATTGGGTTTCTAACTGAGCAAATTCTTCAATTTTCATCTCCCCACTTTCCAATCGTCTTTGACTATTAACTTTTTTTGCCTCCTTCCAAAAGATGCCATCACCCGAGACTTCAATTACATATTCTGTTGGTGAGTTGTTGGCAAATGCATTTACCCAAACCAAACGATTAATATCAAGTTTCCGTTGCAGTTTAAAAGCCATCACCGCTCCCCCATCAACACCCGCCTGATCCCACAATACCCTATCAGCCTGCCAAGCCGTATCCAACCGGCCATCATTTAAATTTTTCGGTACGTAGTCCCGCCAATAATTTGTCGTTTTAACACTACTCCCCAAAAAGGTTTTTTTGGCTCTCTGGTAATCGAAAGCCAAATCTTGCGTCTTTTTGTCTATCGTCACCAAGCCCGAAGGTTCAAACTTTTTCAATGTACCGGATAAAGTCAAATTTAAAGTCGTTGGCAAAACACTTACCAAGGGTTCAAAAAAAGTTATTGCTGTTTTCCCATCATTTGTCAAAACTTTAAAATTAACCCCCCTCACTTGCGACCCGTGGTTAAATAGGTCGGTAGTATTTATCAGACCTTTGTCGGAATAAAAAAAAGTGTATATATTCCCCATTTTTATAGGCTGATTATCAGTATCAGTAATAAACCCAATTTTTAATAGTTTCTGCAAGTCGTCATAAGTAGTTACTAAACGAATATCATACCTGTCCACTCCATATCTCCAGGCCAAAGCTGTTTCCTCCGGCATTTGAGCCACTGAAAAAGCATGAGAGAAAGGCACGCGCATGTTATCCGCCACATCAATATAAAGTACATCTCCTTTGGATAAGTTCGGAACGGCATTTTTCAGCTGTTGGTAAAAACTCACCACCGGGAAAATCCTCGTTTTTAAAATATTATTTTGGGTTTTTATTGAGAATAACAAGTTTCCCAATCCCCAAAACACGACCGGTAAAAACCACTTTTTTTTATTTTCAACCAGCAGAGCCAATAAACCGACCAGAGCAAAAAAAGAGTGTGCCAAAAAGCGATTTTGGGTTTCATAGACTACCGTCGGCATATAAGCCGAGTAGGCTATCAAATTAATCAAGGCCCAACCACCTAAAAGAAAATACAAAAACCGTCTTTTAGTGGATATCCATCGGTTCCCTAGTATAAATAAAACAATCAAAAGTCCTCCCAATAAAGTTTTTACCAATTCGAATGAGCTCAAATTTAAAACCGGGTTAATGAAAATTTTTCTAGAAATAATAATCCATCCCCCAATAAACAAACCCCCCAATCCTATCCAGCGTCTTTTTTTTGGATTCAAAATCAAAACAGCCAGGCCTACAATTGACAACAAAATTACCGTTACTAAATAAGGGCGGGTAAAACCATCTAAAAACCGAGTTAGCCAATCAAGGATTACAAGATTGGTAACGGTAGCCAAAAAACCATAAAGCCTGTACCATTCACCCCGCCCAAAGCTTAGCAAGAATTCTTTTACTTGAGATGAACGACTGTCGCCGGTAACCAAAAAATAGTATCTAAAGATGGCAAAGAAAGGAGTTAATCGCAAAACGAGGCCAATTATTTTCTTCTTTAAGCCGTATTTTGAAGAAAGGAAAACCCCTACTTCCAACAAAAAGGGTATGGCAATTAAGTAATGATTCCGGTACCGGGCAGTTTCCACTGCCAACCAATAAGCCGCCAAAGCACTTAAATACCACAATAATCTTTTCTCTTTCTTAAGCTTTTCATAAGTGTAAAGAATGAAAGCAATCAGTATAATACTAAGACTGGTAGCCGCCGAATTATAAAGCCTGATAAAACCATCAGAAGCTACGTACCCACAAGCAAAAAGAAATCCCGCCAACTTACCGACCGGTTTCCCAAGAACTTCAGAAAATACTTTGTACACCACAAGCGTGGCTAAACCATACAAAAACAGAGTATACGCAAAATAGGCATAGGTGTTAAAGCCAAAAAACTTATAAATCGGATAGTACCAAAAAGCCGTGTACTTATAGGGCCCCTCCCCCAACAAGCCTCTTCCCAGGTATCCTGCCGCATCCGAAATATGAGCTAATTTAAAAAACAAGGCATTATCGTCCTGCCAAGGTAGCATTAAAACCATCTGGCCGTAGGAAAGTAAAACAATCAGGGTTAAAAAAAACCAATATCTTCGCATTGTGTTTTTATTCGCCTATATGTTACCATGGTACACATGATCAGAAAAGTAATATTCACCATCGCAATTCTCTGTTTGTTTTCCTCCTTTGCCTCCGCGGTTAACGCTGTGGATAATATTGCCTACGAGCAGATAAACCCCTCCAACTCCTATTCTTACAACCTAAAAAGACTTAAAGAAAAAATCTCTCTGGTCTTTTTTTATCGTACACCGGTTAAAAAGGTTAACTTTTTAAAAACGCTTTTCTCGCGAAGAATAGCCGAGCTTAAATACACTGTCGATAACAAAGACATTGTTAATATTCAGACTGCCAGTCAACGTTATTCAACTACGGCCGGCCAAATGACCGAAATCGTCACTAAAAACAATTTAAATTCGGAAAAAGAATATTTAAAAAACTTATTCTCCGAACAGGTTTCTCTGATAGAAAAATGGCAAGCTGTGTATAAATATGACAGTGCTGAATGGCTTTTTCTAAAGTGGGATATTGACTATCTTAAGCTTTACTCCGAAAAACTCTCCAGCTAGTTGTTTCCCAGTCAGTGAAGTAATTCTTCATAAACCAAAAATAGATGATTAAGTAATAGACCGCATACGCGACAGTAATATCAAAACCCAAAAACAAACGATTGAACCACTTGTCACCCGTAAAGCCGTAAAACATCATAATATTGACAATCGACATAACGTTAAAAAGATTGAGTAAGCTCCGGTTTTTTAAGTTAGGTTTTAAAAAATACAAAAAGAGCATAAAGATCACCGGGTAAAAAAGATGCAGTTCCATGGCCGATGAGTTTAGCATGTGATGAGAAAACAGTATGGCCACACAAGCCTCTAAAAAAACAAAAATATTTTTCTTTTGAAAAAACCAGTAACGAAAAACAATGACACCCATGGCCAATTGAAATAAAAATCCTCGAAAGATATGAGGGAATGCCCCCGGATAAATCTGCCGATTAAGACCATGTAGGGCAGATAATGGATAATCAAGGTGTGGCCAAAAGACATGAAGTAGATAAGTTACAACCCAATTTAAGTTCATGGCTTGGCCAGAAAGATATACGCCTCCTGTGGTATATAACTGGAAAGTTTTTCTAAATTGTTCTACTCCTTCGGGTTGGATTATTACCAGCCACCATAGACCCACAACCAGAGGCAAAAAACCCAACAAAAAAAGCAGGCTGTCTCCGACGGCTTTTTTAAAAGGTTTATCAAAGTTAAAGATGGCAACCCCAAAAAGAGGTAATAATGCTAAAGGTTGCCACTTGATAGAAACTGATAAGGCAAAAAACAGACCACTTTTAAAAAAGGCCCCACGGTAAAGATAAACCACCGCCATAAACAAAGGTGGAATTAAAAATATATTAATGTCGGCCATACCCAAAGTTTGAAGGCTCAAAGAAAAACACGTGATAATAACAAAAATTTTATCAAGAGAGGTAATTGTTTTAACCGATTTGAAAAGAGAACGTTTAAAAAAAATAATGATAGTTATTAGTGAGAAAACAACAATACCAATTTTAGTAGCCAACAAATAGTCGTTACTGATCCCGACCAGGTTTTTCCACAAAAGAGCAAAGAAACCAATGATAATTGTTGAAAGCGGAGCGTAAAACTGGTTAACCTTAACATGAGCCAAAAAGGGGTCGGCATATCTAATTACCCCTTTGGCATAAATTGCCCAACTAATCGTATCCGGATCCCCTAAAGCCGGCAAATGACTGATGTTAACAACTATCAAAAAAATAACCGTAAATATTTTTAACCAACGAACATTATTAAAAAAACTACCACTGAAAACCTGACCCAGAAGCCACGATATAAAACAGAGAAACAAAACCACCGCCCCCGATCTGAAAATGTCAAAAAATCCGCTCCATTTAACTGGAGCGGCACCGGAAACACCCATAAACAAGTAAATCAAAAAAAAGATTGTGATATTAATAGCCATCCACAAGTATTTAATACCCAAACGGTGATCAGCAATATACGTCATAAGCCCTAAAACCGATAACCAAAGATAATTACCCTCCGACACAAATGGAAAGAAGACCAAAAAGAGAGCGTACTGCGCCAACATAAAAGGAAATAATTTAACCACCGAGAAATTAACCATCGAGCGAGCCAAATAATAAACAAATAACTGATAAACCGTAAAAACAGTTAGTGTCACAACTAGATATCCATTGATAAACCAAAAACTTAAACTCAATAGTAAAGATGACAAAACATAAGAAATTAACCATCGGTGAAGAAAAAGGGTCTTGTTAAAGAGATAACCCAAAAGCAGCACCATCAGGATGGTTACTACCAAAAAAGCAACTTCTTGGTTAGTATTAGAAAACCAACTGGTGTGGTGAAAAAAGGGATTGAAAGATACATTGTCAGAAATAGAATCCAACATTCCGACCAAGACACCTCTATTGAAAAGGGCTAAAAGACAAGTGACCCATGGCAAAAAAAGGGTAATTAACAACGCCACACTACTCTTCTTAGTTTTCTTAAAAACCAAAATAATGGGTAACAAAAATAAAATTGTCCAATTCAGAGTTAAAGTTAAACAGTAAAACAAAACAAAGAAAACTGTCTTTTTCTTCAAAAGAAAGTAAAGAGATAAAACAAATAGCGATACTGCCAAAATTTCAAAATAAGCTAAAGAGACACCAAGTTGCAAGATGGGTACAGAGAATGAAAAAAGTAAACTTACATCAAGAAAATAATCCTTGTTGTCTTTTTGAGCAAAGAGTCCCGCAAATTTCAAGAGGCTTATCCAGGTCGTCAGATAGGCGAAGTACAAGATAAACTTATGGATAACCCACGCTGTTTGCAGATGAATTGGTATCGTTTGATCAAGTGGAAAATGTCTTACAATAAACGATAATAGAATCACAACTCCAGGGGGATATTTGAGAAAAAATAAAAAAAGAGCCGTATGATTCCCCGAAGACACTGCTGTTACAAATTCAAGATTAAACAATTCCAAAACGCTTCTGGACGGAGTAATAAAAATCACACTAAGACCAACTAGAACAAATATACCTAATAATAAATATTTATAAGTCCGCATAATCCATCAAAGATTACCGTGAGAATATGGATATAACAAATTTAAGTCAATGTCTTTTTTAATAAACGGCGGAGATTTCGTTATGTCCAACACCGGTGCAATTGATTCTTTAACAGTTACATCGTCTAACCAAGCTTCATTATTTTCTGACTCGGAAAATTGTAAGCCAACAGTTAAAAATTTCGCTTTTTCCGGTGCCCTATCAATTATTTCTTTCAAAACCCAGTCATCAGTACCAAATACACGCGAGGAAACCGAACTGGCTATCCCTAAACCATTAAAATTCTGACCATCCTCAAAAAAGTCGACCCTCAAAAAAGCATTTCTTTGGGCAGGTGTCTGAATAGAAGCTGTTTTGAGATGGACCTTAACCCTGTAAAGATACTCTGGCTTGATTTCAATAACAGGTGAAGTCAAATGCATAATTCCCATTCTTGAGCATTTGGGGCCAACATGTACCGATCCAAGTGCCAAAAACCCCTGGCTTTTATCAAAATCAAAATTTACCTCCCCTTGATCATTTTTGGTCATCGACCAGTTGTCTTCGTCACTATTGAACTGGTAACTTTTAATCATTCTCATGTCAGTTACTGGCCACTGAGGTATTTTGGTCATAATCAGATCAGCTTCGGGAGCCTGCCACGGTTTAGTTGCTGAAAAAACCTGATAACGAAACATTTCCTCCACTGCCAAGCCGTAATAGGTGTTACGCAAAACACTAACAGGCTTATTCCAAAACAAGTCAAAATCTTTCAAACCGTAATTGGTCCAAACGTAAAACGGGTTACTGGCCCAGTCCATGTTTATCAGAGCATACTGGGCACCATTTTCTTGGTGTTCGGCCAATCCATAAGCCCCACCCAGTTTAAATTCTGTTTTGGTTACTTCCGGTCCGCCCGGAGGATCAAAAGGATGGGCTGCCACCACAGCCCCAGTTGGTAAATTATTTTTCATCCAATCGGCTGTTAACCCATAATTCCATGGTTTGGTATAGTAATAAACACTAATCAAACTGTTTTTGGCAGGAACAAACAAAATGGCCATTAACAAGATTGCTGTTAACCATCTTCTCTCTTTCGTCAACAAATCTACCAAGTAGGCAACGGTTATCAAAAAAAGCGGTGTTGTCGTAATAAAATTTCTTACGTAAAAACCGCCATAGGAATAATAAGTCATCAGAAAAAAGAAGGGGGCGATAACTGACCAAAAAATGAGAGACTTTTTAAAATCTTTTAAAGTCAAAACTAACAAGCCCGCCAAAGCAAATAAAAATTCTATTGGACCATAGTCAATATGATACAAATATGAATAAGGGTAAAAATTAAATAACTTAATACCCATGCTATATTTCTGAGAGATAGTCTCCATCCAGTAAAATGCGTTTTCAATGTTAATCAGAAAATAAGGATTGGCCAAGAAAAAAGTCAGTGTCACCACTAGGGCACAAATCCAAGCCGCTGGAGCAAACAGTTTTTTTAAGTTTATAGCTCTGCCTTCAAAAGAGGAACTTAAGTGGATCAGTAAAAGCGGTATAAAACCGATAAACTGATATTTTACTGAAAAAAATAATCCCGCAACTACTCCCGTCCAAAAATAATTTTTAATTGAAGGTTTACGCCACAGATTAACTATCATTATTAGGAGCAACAAAAGAAAAAAAGCATTATAAACGTCGGGTAAACCGATATGAGAATTTAGAACGTGTCGGAAATTAAAGGTTAAAAGAAGAGCGGCAATTAAACCTACCTCCAGGGAAAACAGTTTTTTGGCCAATATATATATTAACCAAACACACCCTACTCCAAAAATAGCGGTAATATATCGGCTCCAAAAAAGAACATTTATTTCCCGATGGCCAAAAATATAAGTCTGAAGAATGGTTCTGGCTTCCAGAGGAGAAATGGGCAGATGAATTGTGCCCTCAAGAATCTGGGATACGTGAGTTATGTAATATTTTAGCCAATAGAAAGGAATAAAAGACAGTCGGTAACTCCAATAATTGACATAAATACTCACTCCAGGATAGTCCAATCTGCCGGGATCAAGATTACCGTTTCTAATCATGTCAACAGCCACCCCATAGATGATAGGTTCATCAGAATGAAATTGATTGTACCCAGGTTTAATGCCTATAAAACGCAAGAGGGTAGCAACAATTAATATCGATATTAAAAGTCGGTTATTTTTTAAAAAGGTTTTCATTTTTTGGGATAGGCAATAAACAGCCAACCAAGCGACATTCTGACCAGCAGGTATTCCAACCAAGAAGACAAATGTCTTCTTCGGAACCAACCCAACGCCCTCCCCAAAACAATAATCAGCCTTCCTCTTTCTTTATCCAAACCATATTTGCAATAATCAACTATCGTATCCAAGGTGATATCTTTAACACGGAAATTTTTGCTCACACACGATAAAAAATTCTCATAAGTCGGCAGGTTAATATCATCATAGGTTTTAGCTCTTTTTAAAGCTCTTAAATAAAATCCGGCTACTCTTTTGGGAAGCAAAGAAAGAAACGGCAAATGATAATGCGGTTCAATTGGCCACAACTTATTGGCCGTAGAAATTAATAATATTCCATGCGGTTTCAAGACTCTTTTGATTTCCTTAAGCATAACTTCCGGCTTGTCCACATGTTCATAAACCTCAACCGAAGTCACCACATCAAAACTATCATTGCCAAAAGGCAGACGATAACCGTCGTACAAAATTACGGGTATACTAACTCCCACCGCCTTCAGGATCTCCTTTGTTGCCGCCACTTCTCTTTTTCCAATTTCACATCCCACTGAATTAGGAAAGGTCTTCGCCAAAACAGACAATGTCAAACCAGTTCCACACCCCAAATCAAGCACTTTGGCTTTCTTAGCCTTGTAATCGAGTAAAATCTGAACCGTTCGCTTCCCCTTTAGGGGGGCCACTCCCGAATACCACTTAACCCACCCAAGACTAGCTTTGTATGGGCTGTATTTCATCAAATGTTTTTTGGCAAGCGAGGAAGTAAGGTGTTTATTTTTCATTTGGTGGCCACTAAAACAATGTGCGAGAAAGGTTTCCCTGTGTGAGCCGAACTAACCCTAACTTTAAAACCGATTTGCTTGAGTAGGATAGTCCATTCCAACCGGGTTCGATAATAAAAAGCAAAATTCCAGAGCTCCTTTTCAAAGAGAATCGGAACAACAAAAGCATCCGTCAACCAGCTCACTACATATTTCCAAAACGGTTTCTGGTCAACTTCGGCAATAATCAACTGCCCGCCTTTTTTTAATTTCAAATAAACTTCCTTGATTAATTTTTCCTGAGTCGACAACGATTCCAAATGATGCAGGAGGTGAATCATTAAAACCGTGTCCGCTTGAAAACCTTTCTTTTTTAAAACATCTCCATAAACAAACTTTGTGTTTGGTAATCCTTTATCAGCCTGTTTAATCCGAGTTTTATTTAATTCCACCCCAACCAAATTTCTTCGGGTAGAATGTAGCGCCAGGTAATTTATCAACAGGCCATCACCACAACCCAAATCCAAAATATTTCCACTCAAGGGAACAAGTTTTTTTAATTCAGAAAAGGGTGCATCCCAAAAACGAATCCGGCTAAAAACAGAAGTGAATCGGTCATTGGCATAAAGTTTAATCGTTGCTATTTTCTCCAAATCAACAACTTTTTTCATTTCCCAATTCTAAGTTGTTTATTGTAAAATAACAACATGACTCCTTTGGGCCATGCGGCTGTCGCTTTCTTGACAGCCACAACTTTGTCAGCTTTGTTTCCAAACATCGACAATAAAACAATTTTTGGGGCCACCGTTCTTGGAGGAACTATTCTTGATTTTGACCTGGTTTATCACGTTATCAAAAAAGGCAAGTCAGGCTTAGGTAAAGACATTGGTCAACATCGCTTCTTGCCCACTCACACTCCCCTCTTCGCTTTTTTACTCTCACTTCCGTTATTGCTACTTATTGGTTGGCCGTTTATGGTCTTTTTTCTTTTGGGTATAACAACACATTTTCTTTTTGATATGTTTTTTTTTCCAGAAGGCATTAATTTGACTTACCCTTTCGGAAAAAAGACAGTCTCATTTTTGGTTATTAAATCCCCAAATTGGCTGGCCCCAAAAAAGATTTATCAAAATGATAACTGGTGGAAAAACTACTTAACTTCACCTTTATTCTGGCTTTATGAAGGTCTTCCCACTTTTTTGTGTTTTATGTTATTATTGGCCAAATGACCACCCACCTTCACCAAAGCATCACCATCGCCATTCCGGCCTACAATGAAGAAGAGAATATCGCTTCAGTCGTTAAAGATACTTTAAAAGAATTACCTAGGTATTTTCGTGATTACGAAGTTATTGTCGTCGACGACGGTTCAAGAGACAAAACCGGCACCATTGTCGATAAGTTAGTTACGAAAAATAAATATCTCCGGGCAATTCATCAACCCAATGGCGGTTACAGCAAGGCTATGTTAACCGGTCTAAAGGCGGCCAAAAAAGAATTTGTCGCCTATATGCCGGCCGATGGACAGTTTTTAATTCACGATATGCGTCATTGTTTTGAGATTTTAGAAGAGAATGATTTGGTTTTGGGTTACCGAGGTGGGCGAGCCGATTACACTACCAGAAGAATCGTTTTTTCCTATGGCTTTCTCCTTTTACTGTTAATTCTTTTTAACATCAAGTACATGGACGTTGGTTGGGTAGTTATTTGGCGAACTAAAAAAATTCAAAAAACAAAACTTAAATACTTGGGGGGTATTTTTATCTTGACCGAATCACTGGTTAGATTTATGAGAAAAGGCTACAGCATTGCCGAGGCTCCTTCTTACTACCACCCCAGAGCGTCAGGTGAGGTTAAAAACGCGAAATTCAAGGTGGTTTTTCAAACTTTTACCAACGCCCTCAAACTCTGGTGGGAAATTAAGAAAAAGTAAACATGGAAATAGAAGTAGATCCGGGTAAACGTCGAGCTTTTTTCCGCGAATTTTCCTTAAAGCATCTTCCCGAGTTTCGTACACAAAAGAAATTCGGTCTTTTTGAAAGAGAAAATAGTTCCAGAAAACATAATGCTCCCGAACATATGTTGGTCGTCGCCACTAGGGTTCTAACACTAGCTAACATGGTTGGTCTTGGGCCAGAAACAACTAACACTCTTGTTAAGGGAGCTCTACTTCATGACGCCTACAAAGCAATCGAGCGCACCCTTACCCAACCGCTCAGATTTTCTTGGGAAAGTTTTGAGATTGCTGGACGAGCAGAAACAGACTCTCTTCGAGAAATTGGTATTAATCCAGAACTAATTGACATGGCTCAAGCAGGTGGCCACCCCATTAACAACATGCAAACAATTTTAGAAAAAGGCGACCCGGAACTGACTGAAGCAGACAAGGCCAAATTAATTTTGTATTTCGTCGATATGGCCACCAGTGGCACCGACTGGGCAGTCACAGACCCGATCAGCACCCGCTTGAATCGCGATCGAACAAAATACACGAGGTTCCAGAAGTCTGCGGTGGGAAAAATCAACGGACACCCAGATGAAGGGGGTTTTGACGCCATGGAAAGAACCGGCAAAGAAGCTGAAAAGAGACTGGCACACATGTTCAGTCGGCAAATCGGACACAACATCGACCCCGATAAATTATTACTATTGGTTGATAAAAACATCCAACAACAAATAAATACCGAATGATTCCCAACACCTGTGTTATTCCTGCGGCCGGAATGGGAACTAGATGGGCCCCTATTTCCAGCTATTTCCCAAAAGAAATGCTTCCACTGGGTAATAAACCAGTAATTGAAATTGTTATTAACGAAATCGTTGCCTCTGGCATTCATAACATAATAGTTGTCATTAACAAGAAAAAAGACATTATTAAAAAATATTTTCAAGAAAACAAAACCTTTATCCCAAAAACAAATCTTTATTTTGTTTATCAAAAAAAACCAGCCGGTTTAGCTGACGTCATTTTACTTTGTCGACCGCTAATCAAACAAACTGCTTTTTGCATGGCCCTACCTGACCTGCCTACCCTGTCCCCAGTGCCCGCGATTAAACAGCTAATAGGTGTTTATTCCCAAGGTCACCAGAAACAACATCTTGTTTCTTTTGCTAAATTCCCTAGAGAATCTCGGCATTTATATGGAGAGTGCAAGGTTAGCAAATCTATGGAGATTATTCACTTTTGTCCAAAACAACAATCATTAAAGCCACACCATCCAGCTTTTATTTTCAGAATGTCCGGTCGTTACATTTTTCAAGAATCAATTTTTGACACAGCTCAAAAAACAATTAAAAATAATCCAAACGAAATTAATGAGAGAATGGTTCTTGAATTATCTTTAAGTGAGGGAGTTCCATCGCTCTGTGTCCCCATCTCCGGTAAAACATTCGACACCGGCTATCCAGCAGGTTACGCAACGGCCAACAACTTATTTTCTTCCAGGGATAGGTAGGTTTTGAATCTGACCGGAAACCACTTCCCAATCTTTAACAAATTGTGGGTCACCTTTCATTTCTCGAATTCTCTGCTGAAGTGGCTTTAGACTACCACCATCACGCCAGCGGTAATAGTCCAACAACTCCCCGTAAGAGGCCAAGTCCCCTTTATCTTGATATGGAACAATTCGCTTAAATTCATCTTGAACATTTGAACTTCTTGGCTTAGCTTCTGCACCTTGTGGCCCTCTTATAACCGCTTCCCAATCTGTTTGTACAGGATAATTCGGATATACCTTCAACAGATCGCCTGTCTGGTTCATTTGTTTGACCACTCCCAACATTCCCCTAGCCAATTGCTGCGGGTGAGCAATTAATCTGACCCCTTTTTCTCTGGCCTCTTTTACCCAAGCAAGTCCTCGGTAATCAGATAAAAATTGCAGTTGGGCATCAGTCTCCGCTTTGGTGTTATACCCAACACCGGAAAAAGAAACCGCCCCGTTGACATCAACCTGAAGCATGTCTAAATGTCGAGCCCAGGCCGACATACCCGCATTAGCTTTATATTTTTCTACACCATTAAATGTCTGACCATCCACACCGGGTAAAATAATTTGGTCGAGTTCTCCTCGACGATATAAAACTGCTACGTAATCCAAAATAGGCTCAATATCACCATAAGACCGACCGGGAATGATAGCCGTCCGAACACTTGGCGGAACTACGTCGGACATAACAATTAAAGCTGTCTTTAATAAAGTTTCTTGTGCCATATCAAAAGAATAACCAGACTATATCAAAAAATTATAATATTGCAACCATTACTCGAGTTTTTTTCCCGATTGACAGAAAAATAAAAAGATATAATACTACTTCTGTTTTGAAAATGGCCATTAAAGTTATTCACACTAAACCGGAATTTGTTGACTCCAGGGGTGGTATTGCTCGCATTGTCGATGTTGAAGGTACCAAATATAAAATTAACTCCATCGTTAGAATTACTCACAAAAAAGGTTCCGCACCACGAGGCAATCATTATCACAAAAAAGATTACCATTGGGTTTATGTTGAGAGCGGAAAAATAAGATATTCCGAAAAACCTTTTGACAAACCCCATGCCAGACTAACCAGTGTGATAATGAAAACGGGAGATTTGGTTTTAACTTCCCCTAAAGTCATTCATGCCATGCAAGCTTTGGAGGACAGTGTTTTCTGGGCCTTTACCACCGAAAGTCGTGATCAAAAAAAATATGAAAAAGATACTGTTCGCATCAATATTGTCTGAAAAATGAAGCAAGTAACCGAACAAACCACTTGCCGAATGTGTCAGGGTAAAGATTTGAAGCCGGTATTCTCTCTCGGATCCACACCTCTGGCTAATAATTTTTTAACTAAAAAAGAATTAAACGATCCGGAGACTTTTTACCCACTGGAAGTAAAATTCTGTCCCAATTGTTTTTTACTACAACTTGGTCACGTTGTAGATCCCGATTTACTTTTCCGAAAGTATCTCTATGTTTCTTCAACCTCCCCTGTTTTCATTTCCCACTTCGAGTCTTACGCCAAAGATATTTTTGAAAGATTCCAATTAAATAAAAAATCCCTCATCGTCGATATCGGCAGTAATGACGGAATCTTATTAAAACCCTTTAAAGATCTTGGTGCTAAAGTGTTGGGAATTGATCCGGCCACTGACATTGCCGAGAAAGCGACAAAAGAGGGTCTGGAAACTCTGTCAGAGTATTTCATCCCTAAAGTAGCGGAAGGAATTGGCAAAAAATACGGCAAAGCTGACGTGATTTGTGCCAACAATGTTTTTGCCCACACCAACGACTTAGATGAGCTGACAGACGCTGTTAAAACTTTGTTAAAACCCGAAGGGGTTTTTGTCATTGAAGCTCCGTATCTTTTAAACTTTTTGGACCAAAATCTTTTTGACACTGTTTATCATGAACATCTATCTTACTTGTCACTCACACCAATGGTTACCTTCTTCCAAAAACATGGTCTGACTGTTTTTGACGTCCAAAGAACAACTAGCCATGGCGGATCGTTTAGAATTTTCGTCAAAAACAACACAGCCAAACACAAGGTCACTTCATATGTCAAAGCCATGCTCACTGAAGAAAAACAACGGGGGCTACAAAAAATTGAAACTTATCTGGATTTTGCCGACAAAATTAAAAATAATAAAAACGACTTGGTTAGGATGCTTAATCGTCTAAAGGTTAAAGGCAAGAAGATCGCCGGTTATGGTGCTCCAGCTAAAGGCAACACCCTCTTAAACTATTTCAGTATAGGCCGCGACCTTTTGGATTATATTGTTGATGACAGCCCTATAAAACAAGGGCTCTTTACACCGGGAACACATATTCCGGTTGTATCTTCAGAGGAATTAAAAACTAATCCACCTGATTATTTATTAATCTTAGCTTGGAACTTTGCCGAACCAATTATGAAAAAGTTGACCGACTTTAGTATTAGTGGTGGTAAGTTTATTATTCCTGTACCCATCCCTACCATTGTCAAAAGACAAGTCACTGTAGCTGACAGCATTGTTGAGGATGACTTAGACTACATCGTCGAAAACATCAGAGAGGAAGCCATTAAGCTTTCGGGTAAAACCGTCTTGATGTCCGGTGGATCCGGTTTCTTGGGCAGCTACTTCACTAAAATTTTTGAAAGACTCAATAAATCCGTCTTACCTAAACCCTGTAAAATTATCTCTATGGACAACTATATTACCGGAACACCCAAGAAGAACTTTTTGGGGGACATT
>Ga0208958_1000498_pt1 | contig 47076 bp, 59 predicted proteins | sample RifOxyB1_FD_184032 | JGI IMG/M metagenome (GOLD analysis project Ga0208958, IMG submission 184032) | Soil microbial communities from Rifle, Colorado - Rifle Oxygen_injection B1 (SPAdes) | ecosystem: Environmental > Terrestrial > Deep subsurface > Rock core/Sediment | place: Rifle, Colorado...
TTCTTTTAATCTCTTTTTTGCGTGATATGAATAAACTATCCTCATAACATTTTATCGTCTGTAAATTTATTAAATCTTTTGTTTTATCTAAAAGTTTTAGCTTACTATTTTGGTCTTAAGATTTAGTCACCATATCTTCTAGATATTCCTCTGCAGGAATTAACCATCTAGAATAATTTGGATTTAACCGAATTATTGGTTTTCTTTTTTGATATGGAGTTATGGTGCAGAAATCATCAAAACCTCTTATATGGGCAATCAATACGATTTTATTTCTAGGTTTATCTGCTTTTTTGTAGAAAGTTTCCAGATATGTTCCAGATTTTATTGGATCATTATTTGCATCTAGATATTCCATTTTAATAAAACTTTTTGAAGATTTATAAGAATTTGGGTGCTTAAATAGGGGTTTTTATTTAATTAAATTATTAACAACAACTGCTTGGAACCATATTATCTGGGCCATGACCAAGGCTAGTTGTGAGAATTGTTGAAGTTTTTGCTTTTGCTGCAAGCTCTAAATCCTCAACAAATTTTTCAAGTCCTGTTGGAAGCCCCTCTGAATCTGAAGTGTTAGAAGGGTTATAATTTTCATCAAATCCTGGATAAAACTGAACAGAAACACTTACTGGATAGGTTGTGCTAAGCCTTGGTGTTGGAAGATCTTCTGATGGAAATTCATCTAATCTCACATAGGACAATAATCTATGGTTTGGATTTATTGCTTTAAGAGACCCATAGGCTAATCTGAGGGAATCATATTTTCTTAATCTTACTTCTACTACCGCACTAATATCTGAAGTTACTGTTGATGACATTATATAATTTATTTTAATTTGTTTTTAAATATTGCTATGTTTGAATGATAGTTGGTCAAACAGTGTTTGTTTGGGAGTTTTTAGCGTCGATAAACCAGAAATCTGTTGGATAAACATGTGTTTGAAGTGCAATAATCAATTTAAACCCTATTTTTATCAATAAATCATGGACAAGGGGGGAAAATATTTTGGGGCATTAATCATGAGTTATTTGATTTATGATAAATGGGTTAGGGGTGTTGAAATGAGTGAAAAAGATGTTAGAGACTTTTATGTTGCAAGAATAAGGGTTAAATATTATGAGGGTTCAAGAATATCTAGGCAGCAAAGAAGTGCAAGTGCAATTCTAGAAAATAGAGCTAGTAGAGATGTTGATTGATTTAGGATATGAATTGTGTTAGATATTGATATATATCAGAACAAACCCTGTAGGTTTCTGAAGGAATATTTTGTATTAATTGTTGTGTTGGATTTGGAAGACATTTATAGAATCCATAGCCAATAATTGTTGGAATTCCTGCTACCATTAAGATAGCTTCTAAGGGATTAATAATTTTTTTTGAAAATCTATGATGTTCTGCTTCCTCAGGGGTCAATTCTATCCAATCTATTTCTTCTTTTGTTCCAGAGCCCTCTTTTAAATGTTTGTCCATAGCCTAGATAATTAATTTGTATTTTTAAAGATTATGTATATTGAATATATTAGATTTTATTTTGAGGGAGTTCGCACATTAATATGTTTTGAATGAGATTTATTGAAAATGGAATTGATGAATGAATAGGGATTATAAAAAATGAATAAAAAGTTTGATAAAATGTTAAAATAATAAATAGGTTATTTCTCTTGTGTTTTTCTAACTGATTTTATCAGTGGAGGAACTATACTAATGGAGAGTATTTGGGGAAGAATTTTTGGCCAGATTGAAATCTTTTCAGGTATAAGAAATAGAGCTAGGACTAGCAAGACTAACAAACCCATGTGTCTATGGCTAAGATTTTTATGTCTGCAATTACATGATTCCTGTGGATTGTTTATAGCACTTTTGCTTAAGTCCAAAATTATTGGATCTAGCTGTTCTTTTTTCATGTTCTTCTTTTCCTCCTTTTTGTTTAATTAAGTATAAATTAAATTTAGTTTATCTTTTAGTTAAATCAACTATTTTGTAATTTTTTCGTTTTAAGTTTAATTTTTTTATTAAAAATATGAATCCATAAACAATAAGCATTGAAACAATAAATTGTAAAATTAGACCTGTTATTGGATTATTTGAGAAGCCATAGTAATAGTGAGATGTAGTGGTTAAATTAATAAACGGGTTTGGAAGTTTACAAACTCCTGGAATCATTGATTTTGAAGTAAGTATGCTGCAGGGAACTAAAGTCAATAGGAAAGATCCTGCTGTAATTATTGCTCCAGCTATTAAATATTTATGATGAGCTTTAAACTTCTTTTTTGGCTCATAGCTAGCCATGTCTAAGTTTTTTCTTTTCATGAATTTCACCTTTTTTGTAAATAGACTAAGATTTTTAGGTATTTAAATCTTATTTTTTAGGGAGTTTTGGTTGTTGGATGAATCTCTATTTTTGATAAAAAATAAGCAAAAATTGATTAATTTGATAAAATAAGCACATTTTTGATAAAAAAATAAGTAAAAATGCATCATTTATATATAAAATGAAAATAAGTAAAAATTGATTAATTTGTAAAAATAGCGATAATTGTGTTAAATTGTGTGTTTAAAACTTATTATTAGGCTAAAATTGAGTTGTTTTTTGTTGTTTTGACAAATTTGATTAAAAAATGAATTAAAAATGAATTAATAATTTTAGAGGTTTACCTGTTTATGGCTGTTTAAACAACCCAAAAAACACTATAAAATAGAATTTGGAGGAATAATCTAATAGATAAAACAACTGTTTGGATTTGGTTTTATCGATGATAAATTAAAAAGTATTAAAGATCATTACAGAAAGATTTATAAAGGAGTGGTGTTTGAAATATATATGTTTGGAATATTTAATAAAAAGGCTGAAAAAAGAGAGGTTGAACAACTTAAACAGGCTGTTCAAACAGGCTTCAACAGTGCTAAACAGGATATAAACAACATGAGCAAGTGGATTAAACACCTTGACTCAAATAATTCTGAAATAAAAGATCAGGTTTTAGATTTAAGTGAAGAATTAGCTTCGGTGAAAGATGAACTTGAAAATTTGAAAAACATGGTTTCAATTTTAGGTGAACGAGGGATTTTTAAACAAAGGCAAACAGTGTTTAATAAACAAACAGGTGTTTCTAGTGTTTTAAACAGTGTTCAAACACCTGTTCAAACAGGTATTTTGGACAATTTATCTATAACTGAACGAGCAATTATGTTTACTTTGCTTAATGCAGGAGATATGAAATTGAGTTATGAAGATCTTGCTGCAATGCTTGGAAAGGATAAGGCAACAATAAGAGGGCAAGTTAATTCAATTAGACAAAAAAATGAAGGACTGTTGGAAGAGATAGTTGGGGAAAATAATAAGAAAAGATTATTCATTCCATTAGAAGTAAGGGATATTTTACTAAAAGCTAAAAAAATAAAATCAAAAGAAAAGAAAAGAAAAGAAATGGAGGATTACTAGACAGTTATTATATAATAGCTGTTCAAATACTTCAAAAATAGGAAAAGTGTGTTTTTTAGTAAAGTAATGGATAAAAACACTAATAATACCTAAAAAAACATGAAAAAACCACTAAAAACTGGAAAAGTGAGAGTTAACTAATGGATTAATCTACTGAAAAATAGTGATTTTTGAATAAAAAGTAAGAGAAATTAAAAAAGTGTGAGATAGGATTTAAAAAAAATGATTATGATTTTAAGAAAAAAGAGAAGAAACAATGAAAAAAGAAGATTTAATTAAAGAAGAGAGAATTTGGTTTTTAAGGGGCTAATGTTTGGATAAATTAGCTTTTTAGGGCTTAAAGTCCTCAAGACTTTAATGGGATTAATATTTAGCTGAAGCTAACGCTAAATATTAATCGTTATACCGAAAGTAAATAATCTTATGAGGGTCTTTAAGGAAGAAAGATCTGATGTAAAATCGCTGTAATGCCCTTTTTAGGCTCTCAGGAGCCTAATTTTAAAGGTTTTTATAGCTCTCTTAGTTGAAGAATTGTGGAAAGAGTTGCAAGTTTTTTAAGCTCTGGAGATATTGAAAGAAGAACTTTTCTATTGTTTATCTTCTGTTTTTTAATAGGAATGCCTTTTTTAATTAATTTAAGGGTATAATCTCTTATTGAACTTTCACTTAGATTTAATCTCGAAGAGATAGTCTCATAAGTAGTATTATTTGGATCTTTTTCCTCGAATTCATAGATAGTTGAAAAGATAAGCATTTCCTGAGTTGTTAAAGATTTAAATTTTAACTTTATATCTTTTTTTATGGAATTAAGTGAATTAATCATTCCTGATGCCTCGAGAATACTGGACTCTACAGAAGAGCTAATATCTTTAGATTTAATGGATAAATCAGGTAAAATATAGGTTTTTTGTGTCTGTCTGTCTGTCTGTTGGTTTGTCTGTCTGTCTGTTGGAACCCCTCTATTTCCTGTGGAAATTTCTATATTTGGGGTTTTTAACCCCCCTATTTCCTGTGGAACTGTTGGAGTGTCTGTTGGATATCTGTCTATTGTTGGATTTGTCTGTCTGTCTGTTGGAGTGAGTGTTGGAGTGAAAATACCTGATTTTTCAGAGATCTTTGATAAAACTTGATCATTAAGTAACTCATGAAGGGAAGTCAACATAGATTTAATCTCTAGAATCTCTTTTTTAATAAGAAATGTTTCATTTTCTAGATTAGAAATATCAATTTTAACTTTAGAAAAGGCAATTTTTATTGGATCTTTCATAAAAAATGGATAAAAAAAGAGTTTATATAGATTTATGTTATTGTTTAGATTTGTAAACCTCATAAACTTTATTGGATAATCTCCACTTTAATCTTCTGGAAAAAGGTTCACCTTTGTTATTCTTCCTTATGGATACTACAAGGTTTTTAGACTCTAACTCGACTAGTAATCTTTTAACAAATTCTTCATCACGTATCATTTCTCTTGCAACCTCTGCTGTAAATGGTGTTTTTGGAAAAGAATGAAATAAATGGGAGAGTATTTGTTCAGAAATTTTGTCTTTTTTTTCATTGCTCAATTTCATGGAGTCCTATAATCAAATAAGTTTTTAAAGCTGTTGATATTTATAGTCTGGAAGAGGGTGTGAATATGATTAAGAACAAGTTCATTAAAAGGGGAAGGGGTATATTATTTGCTCTTATTTTAATACCTATTTTTATAAATTTTATTAGTGCTGCAGAACCTTTAACTGTTAATTTTTATGATGAATGGTATTCTACTGGATTTTCAAGTCCAGAATTGTGGATGATTTATGTTGAAACTTTTGCAAATTTTGTTATGAATTTTACAATAGTAGAAAATAATGGAACAGTCACTTTGGTATTACTTGATTCTTATGGAAATCCATTAATTACAACAAATTGGGTTAATTTAAATGAAAATGGTTCTTTGGAAATAATAATGAATGTTACTCTTCCAAATGGTAAATCTGAACTTAATTTTGAAATACTTTTAAACAATCAGTCAAATATTCTTAAATATGTGAATCCTGAAGATTATTATAATAAATCTTTAGGGGAATTATTAGATGATTTAGCTGATGCAGGAGTAAACATTTCTTTTAGTGAAAATACTTGGAATGCATTGATTGTTCCTAAGGAAAATGAAAATGGTACTTATTTTGAGGTTTATTATAAAGCAAAACCTAATCAAAATTTTAATAGTCCTATTATTTCAAACAACACTAATGGTTCCACAAATAATTCTACTAATAATAATCAAAGTTATAATAATATTAATGATTTTTTAGATGAATCTGATAACCAAAATACAGTGAATGGTACTAATAATGAAAATAATGCTTCTAATCTAGAGATTTTAAACCCCTTTCCTAAAGAAAATAAAGTTGTTATGTTTGTTGAAGATAATAAACGTTTTTCAATTGAAAATGAAGATTATGATTCTATTAAATGGTATATTAATTCCAAAGTTCAGGATAAAAAATTAAGTTATTTTGAATATATTGCTTTAAAAGAGGGTAATTTTACTATTAAATTAGAATTGAGTAAGGGAAGGATTGTAAAAACTAAAACCTGGCAAGTAGAAGTCCTTAAAAAAGAAGAAAATAAATCATTTTTATTTACTATTATAATCTTTGTTATTATTTTACTTGTAATTGTTTTATTTATTTATAAAAAATTAAAATCTCCTACTCAAACAAATAATACATTGGCTTCTAATAAAATTTCTATTAATAAGATATAAAAACTGAATAAACAGATTATTTCTGCTTATATGGAAACTAAACAATTATTAACAACTATTGAAAAGATAGACTCTGAAAAACTCAAACCTATTTTAAATCCTCTTGTTAAAGAATGGTTTTTTAATAAATTTAAGGATTTTTCAGATGCACAGCTATATGGAGTTATGAGTGTTCATGAAAGAAAAAACATATTAATTAGTGCTCCTACTGGAAGTGGAAAGACTTTGACTAGTTTTTTGGCTATTTTAAATTATCTTGTGGGATTAGCTGAGAAGAACGAACTTGAAGATAAGGTATATTGTGTTTATTCTTCACCATTAAAGGCATTGAACAATGATATTTTTGTTAATTTAATCAAACCATTAGAGGAAATCTATAAATTAGCTGAAAAAAAAGGTATAAAATTGCAAAAAATAAGAGTTGGTTTAAGAACAGGAGATACAAAGGCAGGTGAAAAAACTAAAATGTTGAAGAATCCTCCACATATTTTTGTAACAACTCCTGAAAGTTTAGCTATTGTACTAACAACTAAGAAGTTTATAGATCATTTAAACAGTGTTGAATTCATAATAATTGATGAAATCCATTCACTTGGTAATAAAAGAGGAGTTTACTTAAGTGTTAGCTTAGAAAGATTAGAAGAAATCAGTAAAATAACTCCTGTTAGAATAGGTCTTTCTGCTACTGTTGCTCCTTTAGAGAAGGTTGCTAATTTTTTAGTTGGAGTTAATAGAGAATGTTTGATTGCAGAGGTTCAAACTAGTAAAAAAATAGATATAAAGGTTTTAACTAGTGTTGAAAATCTTATAGATACAACTGGTGAAGAGATTCATTATTCATTATACACTTTAATTGATAAATTAATCCAAGAACATAGGACTACTTTAATATTTACAAACACAAGAGCTGCTACTGAAAGAGTGATTCATCACTTAAAGGAGATGTTTCCTGAGAATTATTTAGGAAATACTGCTGAAGAACTAATAGATTCTACTAAAAGCAGTGGTTCTGATGTAATTGGTGCACATCATTCTGCTCTTTCAAAGGAATATAGATTTGAAATTGAAGATAAATTGAGAAAAGGTGAATTAAAAGTAGTTGTTTCTAGTACTTCACTTGAATTAGGAATTGATATTGGCTATATTGACTTAGTTATATTGCTTGGAAGTCCGAAAAGTTCTGCAAGAGCAATACAAAGGATTGGGAGAGCAGGTCATAAATTGCATGATATTTCTAAAGGAAGGTTTATTGTGACTGATAGGGATGATTTAGTTGAGTGTAGTATCTTGAATAAGGAGTGTCATGAAAGAAAAATTGATAAGATTCATATTCCTCAGAACTGTTTGGATGTTTTAAGCCAGCAAATATTTGGAATGTGTATACAAAGAATATGGAATATTGATGAAATGTTTCAATTAATAAGAAAAAGTTACTGCTATAGAGATTTAACAAGAGAAGATTTCATGAGTGTTATTAGTTATTTGGCTGGAGAATATGCATTGGAACATAGAAATGTCTATGCAAAGATATGGTATGATGCTGAAACAAAACAAATTGGAAAAAAAGGCAAGCTTGCAAGAGTTATTTATTTAACAAATATTGGAACAATACCTGAGGAAAGTTTTATTACTATTGTTATTGGAAGTGGGGAAAGAAAAGATTTTAAAGTTGGTGTTGTAGATGAAGCATTTTTAGAGAAGATGAAACCAGGAGATGTGTTTGTTTTAGGTGGAAAAAAATATCAGTTCATGTATACAAGAGGTATGAAAGCCTATGTTGTAGCAGGTGTTAAGAAAAATCCAACTATTCCTTCTTGGTTTAGTGAAATGTTGCCCTTAAGTTTTGAGTCTGCAATGGAAATACAAAGATTCAGAAAGCTTTTGAATGAAAAATTTGAAGTAAAAAAGTCTAGGGAAGATATAATTGAATTTATTAAAGAGTATTGTTATTGTGATAATCACGTTGCAAAGGGAATTTATAATTATTTTAATGAACAATTTAGGTACTCTAAGATATCTCATGAAAAAAGATTGATAATTGAACAATATAAAGGTGAAAAAAACTATTTGATATTCCATTTTTTGTTTGGAAGAAGGATAAATGATGCATTATCCAGGGCATTGGGTTATTTAATGGCTCAAAAAGTTGGAAGAGATATTGAAATTGGTATAAGTGACAATGGTTTTTACTTTGCAGGAGAGCAATTGCCTATTGATGAAGCTATGAAAGTATTAAAAGTTGAGAACCTTAGGGAAATTTTAGAAGAAGCTATTAGTAAAACTGAAATATTAAAGAGAAGATTCAGACATTGTGCTGCTAGATCTCTTATGATTCTGAGAAATTATAAAGGGAGGGTGAAAAGTGTTGGCAAGCAACAGATGAATTCATTTTTTTTACTTAATGCTATTAATAAACTTTCAAAAGATTTTCCTATATTAAAAGAGGCTAGGAGAGAGGTGTTAGAGGATTTAATGGATATTGGCAATACTGAATTGGTTTTGAAATGGTTAAAAGATGGAAATATTAAAATTGAAAAGACACAAACCAAACTTCCTTCACCTTTTGCAATGAATTTAATTCTTCAGGGTTATTCAGACTTATTAAAAATGGAAGATAGGATAGAATTTATGAAGAGAATACATAAAGAGATAGTTAAGGAGATTAAAGATAAGGAAGATTAATTGATTTATGTGTCTGTTGGAGTGTTTACAACAGACAAACAGACATCCAACAAACAGACAAACATTAAAAATATTTGAGAGAAATGGTTATATATACTGATTTTGTTAATTATTTTATATTAATATGAAAAAAGAAGTTGAAATTAGATTTTTAGAAGATTGTTTACTTATTGATAAAGAGATTTTAGTGTTTGGAGATGTTCATATTGGATATGAAGAACATATTGCTGAAAGAGGGGCTATTCCTGACGTTCAATTTAAAGAAATTATTGAAAGATTGGATAGAGTTTTTAAATTATTAAAAAAAGATGGGATATTGATTAAACAGATTATAATTTTAGGTGATTTAAAGCATGAATTTGGGGGCATAAGTGATAAGGAATGGAGTGAAACACTTAGGTTAATTGATTATTTGGATAAAAAAATAGAAAAAGATGATATGAATAAACAGAAAAAAGATAAAATAATCTTAATTAAGGGAAATCATGATAATATTTTAGGGCCTATTGCTAAAAAAAGAGATTTGAAAGTAGTTGATTATTACAAAGTAAAGGGAATTTGTTTTATGCATGGTAATAAATTATATAATGGGTGTTTTGAAGATTGTAAGTATTTTATTCTTGGACATTTACATCCCTCAATTAGCCTTGTTGATAAATATAAAAAGGAAAAATTCAAGTGTTTTTTAAAAGGAAAGTGGAAAAATAAAGAAGTCTATGTACTTCCTTCATTTTCACCTATTAGTTTTGGCTATGATTTAAATAGTTTTAGATATGAAAAAGAGCAGGATAATGGATTTTTTATTGTTCCTGAAAAAGATTTGAAGAAGTTTGAAGTTATTATATATAATAATCTAGAAAATAGGAATTATAATTTTGGAAAATTGAGTAAAATTATAGAAAAAATGAATTAATCTATTTTATCCTTATTAATAGTTAGTTTTGGAAGAGCTACATGATAAGGAAGATTTAAATCATCTTCTAGAGATAGGGCTTTAATATTGCATTTTGTCATTATAAAATTGAATAATATTGGTTTAGCTTTCTCTGGAATAGATTTTTCTTTTATTGCTTTTTGAAATTCTTTTGATTCATCTTTATCTGGAATTATAAGAACACTTCCCCCTATCTCTACTTTTCCAAGATCACCTGAATATTTTATTGAAAATAAGAATTTTAAATTTAATACTTCTTCACTTGAAATTGGAACTTTTTCTTTTGAAATTCCCATAATTTCAATATTCTGATTTAAAGTCAATTTTTCCCCATTTCCTTCTTTTCTTTCTCCAGAAATGCTTGTTAATCCAAAGCCTACAATTTTCATTTTGATAGATAGAAATTAGTGTTTTTAAACATTATTGTTTATGTATTATTGTTTGGAATTATACTTTTTTTGTCTTAAGAATACAAATCTCACAGGGCTTAAAATTTCTTTTTATAAAATATGCTTCGTCATTATCTAGAATTTTATACTTCTTTTTAATTAATTTACTCATTCTGCAGGATCTTTTATGATAGGTAAGTGCTTGCGAAGATCCAATAAAATTATATTTAGGTATAATTAGTTTCTTTTTTTCTTTTAATTTATCTTTATTTTCATTCATTATGTAAATCTTTTTTTCTACTTCATGAACAACTTGAACTGGTTTATCAACAAAAACCTCTTTAATAACTGGTTTTTCAACTGTTGTTCGAGCAGTTGTATTTACTTCTCTAACAACTCTAGGTTCTAATAAAAAAAATAACATTATAGAGTATACCACAATAAAGAAACATGCCACCATTGTTAAAAATAATAAATTGAGATTAAGAACAATTGTTATCATTAGAAAGATTACTATTATTATTAAAAATGCAAATACAGATGTTAAAAAATTTTTTAAGGACCAAACTCTTATTTCAGTTATATTTTGATTAACCTCTTTTGTTTCCCCTTCATTAGCCATAGTAGGATAAATAAATTAGTGTATTTAAATTTAATTAAAAAAATAAAAATAAGTATTCTTCAGAAAATTGTAATTAAATCAAATCTTCTTCTGATACTACAACAAAATCTCCAATTGCAATTATAGAATTGTAAGGAATGAGTAATTCTCTTTCTTGAGTTTTTTCTAAATTAAGTTGATTTGCATAGGGTGTTGAATCTCTTATAACAAGATGGATTAATTCTCCTGTTCTTGTTTCAAAAGTTATATCTTTGATTAGTCCTAATCTTCTTCCCTCTTTTGTCACAACTGCTTTATTTAAAATCTCTTTATGTGGTTTTTTTTCAATAGCCATAGGATATGAATAAAGAATTTCTTTATAAAGTTTTCTGTGATAATTGATTATGATAAAATTGTCGTTGAGAAAGTTTTTGTTATTTAAAAGGGATTAAATGATATTTAGATTTATAATTGATAATTAAGAGAAAATGTTCAGAAGAAAGATATAAAAATGGGTTATATTAAAAAATGAAATGAGAAATCGTTTACAAAAGGAAATTGCTCCTGGATTATATATTAAAGGGGTTAGTGATCTATATATTGTTTTTAAAGAGTAAGGGGAATTAAGAATTAAGCCTATAGTCAAGAACTTTGGTTTTTAGAAGATTTTAATACTTTAACTATCCAAAGAACAGATTCTTCTGAACAAATTGGTAGATTAGAAGAAATTATTCAATGGATTAAAGATAGCTTTCCCAATGAACATTCTTAACATTGAAAGGTTAATTGGTTTAGAACCATTTTTTAATGATAAATTAGCCTAATTTTTAGAACAAATCTTATTATTTGATAGATTAGCTTGTACGAACTTCTTGATATATAAATCAATTATTAGTATTATTGTTAAACCCCCCTACCCTATGGTTTCGTATGGAGTATATAATTATAGGATATTGAATTTTTAAGGTAATATTGATAATAACTTGAATGAGGATGGTTAAGTGAGGATGGTTAAGTGAGGATGGTTGTTTGGATAATAATAATAATAATAATAATAATAATAATAATTGGTTTTATAGTTTATGTAGTAATAATATAGTTTCCAATGGAAATAGGGGGGTGGGGGGTGGATATTTTTTTATTAGTTTTTAACTTGTTTTTTTAGTAAAAATAAGTTAATTATGCTATAATTGGGGTGTAAAAAGGAGTTTTGATGGAGTCTTTCAGTGGAAATAAAGGTAGCTATTTTTAAGTAGGTAATCAAATTTATAAACTCATATTTTGTTTATATTAATAGAGATATAAAAAAGATGGTGAAAAGAAATAATTAAAAGGAAGTTAAAAAGAGATGGTAAATTTAGATAAAATATTTGATTCTGTTGGTAGTAGAAGTTTGTTCAAGAATAAACAAATGATGCAATCAAATTATAATCCTGAGAATATTCCTCATAGAGATAAAGAAATTGATCATATTGCCTCTGTTTTAGCACCTTCTTTACTTGGGCAAAAAACAAGTAATTTGTTTATTTATGGTAAAACAGGAACTGGAAAAACCCTATCAGTTCAACATGTGGCTGATGAATTGACAAAAAGAACTAAGGACAGCAAAATTTTGAGAATAGAATATATTAATTGCAAATTAAAAAAAGTAGCTGATACTGAATATAGGATTTTTGCAGAATTAATCAAGAAGATTGGGGGAGAGATTCCTTCAACAGGTCTTCCAACAGACCAGGTTTATAAAAAATTTGTTGAATTACTTGAGGAAAATGATGAAAAATTATTAATTATAATCCTTGATGAAATAGATCAGGCTATTAAGAAGATCTCAGATGGTTTTTTATATAATCTAATGAGGTTAAATTCTGAATTAAATAAGACTCAGATAAGTATAATTGGTATTAGTAATGATGCTAAGTTTTTAGAGATGATTGATCCTAGAGTAAAGAGTTCATTGTCTGAAGAAGAAATGATTTTTTCGCCATATAATGCAACACAATTGCAAGATATTTTAAAGAAAAGAGCAGAAGAATCTTTTAAAGATGGAGTTGTTTCAGAAGGAGTTATTGCAAAATGTGCTGCCTATGCTGCAAGGGAAACAGGTGATGCAAGAAGAGCCTTAGATTTATTAAGGGTTGCAGGAGAAATAGCAGAAAGGGTTTCAAGTCCAAAGATAGAGATAAAACATATTGATGAAGCCAATGAAAAAATTGAAAGAGATAAGATTTTAGATATTATTGAAACAGCACCTAGACAATTCCAATTAGTTCTTTATTCTATTATTGAACTAACAAAAAATGAAAAAGATGGAATTTTTACAGGAGATGTTTATAATTTTTATAATGAATTATGTAAGAAGACTAATTTTGAAATTTTAACTCAGAGGAGAGTGGGAGATATTATAGCTGAATTCGATATGCTTGGACTAATAAATGCAAGGGTAGTTAGTAAGGGAAGACAAGGAAGAACAAGAGAGATAAGATTGGATATTCCTGAGAATGTATTAAAAAAATCAAAGGATATTTTAATAGATTCTTTAGCTATTTAGACTAATATTTTTTAGTATAGATTAATTATTAAACCCTTGGTGCAATATTTTGAAATAACACAAACATAAGATTGGTAAAAAATAAGATGGGAGAAAATATATTAAAACTATTTATTGAAAAAGGTTTTTTATTAGACAGAGAAATGCTAGATTTCTTCAATGAATTGGAAAATGAAACAATTGCTAAGGAGATTATAGATAAAATTGCACTGGTTGCTAAAAAAAAGGTTATAACTAAACATCTTGTCAGTGAAAATTTTGATAAATTAAAACCAGTTCTATTTGACTTAGATAATGACAAGAAGAAGTTGGTTGAGAAATTTTTTGTCAATGTTTCTATTTCAGTTGAAGTAAAAAAAGAGATTGTTATTGAAGACAAAAAAGATATAAAAAGAGCGCCAATCAAGATAATTTCTTCACCAATACTTACCTCTCAAAAATTAACTGTAAAAGATTTTGTCAGACATTTTAGAAGTAGATATAATTTTATTAAAGGGTTATTACAACAAAGGCAGGAACTGGAAAATTTAACTTCAATTGACAAAATCAAAGGGGGAAATAGGGTTGTTTCTATAATTGGTATTGTTAGTTCAAAAACAGTTACTAAAAATAAAAATATAATTTTAGAAGTAGAAGATTTAACAGATAGAGTTAAATTATTAATAAATCAGAATAGAGAAGAAGTTTTTCAAAAAGCTAAAGAAATATTATTAGATGATGTAGTTGGTTTTAAATGTAGTGGAAATAAAGATTTTTTATTTGTTAATGATTTATTTTATCCTGATGCCCATATTAGGGCGAGATGTAGAAGTGAGGAAGAGACTTATGCTTTGTTTATTTCAGACATCCATGTTGGAAGCAGTATGTTTTTACAAAATAATTTTGAGAAATTTATTGATTGGCTGAATTGTAAAGATTGTTATGATGAACAGAAGGAATTAATTAAAAAAATAAAATATATTTTTATTGTTGGAGATAATATTGATGGGGTTGGAATTTATCCAGGGCAGGAAAAATTTCTTATTATAAAAGATATGAAATTACAATATGAAAAATTAGCTGAATATTTAAATAAGATTCCAAAACACATTAATATTATAATGTGTCCTGGACAGCATGATGGTGTTAGGGTTGCTGAACCGCAGCCTCCAATTGGGATTGATTTTGGAGAGCCTTTACATAAAATTTCTAATTTATATTTGGTTAGTAATCCTAGTATTATTGAAATTGAAGGGAAGGTTGAAAAACAAGGAATTAGGGTGTTAATGTATCATGGTGCAAGTATGCATCCAATAATCAATGAAATTGAAGAATTGAGATTAATCAATGCACATAGAAATCCTACTAAAGCAGTTAAACATCTGTTGCTTAGAAGACATCTTGCACCAATACATGGTTCAATGGTATATATTCCAAATGCAGATGAAGATCCTATGCTTATTAAGGAAGTTCCTGATATTGTTGCAACAGGAGATTTACATAGAACTGATATTGATAAGTATAATGGCATATTATTAATTGCAGGAAGTTGTTGGCAATCTATTACTCCTTTTGAAGAAAAAGTTGGAAATCTTCCTGATCCATGCAAAGTTCCTATGTTAAATTTGAAAACAGGTGCATTAAAAATACTTGATTTTACAGACGAGCCTATTGAAAAAGAATGTATTGAGGTAAAGAATGGAGAAAATTTTGATTTAAATAAAAAAGAAATTGTTTGTGAGGTAAAAAAATGAAAAATGAATTTCATTTTTCAATTCTTCAGCATAGGAGGTATGCCTTCAGAAAATGAATATAGGTATTGATTTAGATGATGTAATTGTAGATTTTTTTCCTAGTTTTTTAATATTTTATAATCAAAAATATAGAAAAAAATTTGAATTAGCAGACTTAACAAGATATCATATTTGGGAGGTAGGGATAGGAAGGGATATGGAAGAAGCAATTGTTCTTGTGGATGAGTTTTTTTATTCTGAGGATTTTATTAATATGCCTTTGGTTACTGGTGCTCAAGCCGGAGTTGAAGAATTATCTAAGAGATATGGAGGCTTAGTTCTTGTTACTTCTAGACCTATGCGCTGGAGGGAAAGAACCCAATCTTTTATTGAACACGCTTTTCCAAAAGTTCCTATTGAGGTTAATTATTCTTCTGGACTCCATAGGCAGGGAATATCAAAAGGACAAATATGCAAAAGGGGCGGAGTTGATGTTTTTGTAGAAGATTGTTTGGAATATGCTGAGGAATGTGCTGCCAATAGAATAAGAACATTATTATTAGATAAACCTTGGAATCAGGGAAGTAATGGAAATGTTGAAAGAGTTTATAGTTGGGACGATATTTTAGAAAAAATAAATAGGGGGTGTGAAAAATGGGATTTAAACCTCAAACTGAAAAGTATTTTGAAGAATTAAGTAATGAGATTAAAAGAAATTATGATGTGGCTGGAAAAGCAAGGGCTAGAGGATTAGATCCTGTTGATAAAGTAGAGGTTCCATTGGCAATGACAATGGCTGCAAAAGTCGTTAGACTTATTTCTACTGTTTACCCTCAACTTGATAGGGAAGATGTTATTGAAAGATTATTAGAATTGGAAAAACAATACGGTGCATTGGAATGTTCTGTTAGTTTTAAAATTGCAGAGGAGATTGCATCAGAAAAATATTGCAAGTTTGAAAATAAAATGCAGGCAATGGATGCTGGAATAAGGGTTGCATTTTCTTATCTTACTCTTGGAGTTGTGAGTTCTCCTATTGAAGGATTTACTGAAATAAAAGAAGGATTTAGACAAGATGGTAAAAAATATTTAAAAGCTTATTTTTCAGGACCTATAAGAAGTGCTGGAACAACTGCTAGTTGTATGGTATTAATGGTTATTGATTATATACGGCAGGTTTTTGGCTATGAAAAATTTGATCCAACTGAGCAAGAATGCAAAAGAATTGTAATGGAGCTTAATGATTATCATGAAAGAGTCACAAATTTACAATATCTTCCAACAGAAGAAGAAGCATATTTTATTGCCAAAAATATGCCAATACAAGTTGATGGCGATCCTACTGAAAAAAGAGAAGTGAGTAATTTTAAAGATTTGCCAAGAATAGATACTAATTTTATTCGTGGGGGCCTTTGTTTAATACTTGGTGAAGGAATGGCTCAAAAAGCAGCAAAAGGGCTCAGACTTTTAAAAAAAGTTCAGAAGAATGGATTTCAAATTAAGGATTGGGAATGGTTGGATGAATATGTTCATATGCATGAAAAAAGAACAGCTGGAAAAGCAGATACAAGCCCGACTTATATTAAAGACTTAGTTGCAGGACGGCCTGTATTTGGACATCCTGGAAAAGGATTTAGATTTAGATATGGAAGAAGCAGGGTTGCTGGATTTTCTGCAGTAAGTGTTCATCCTGCTACAATGGGAATTACAAATGATTTTATTGCAACAGGAACACAATTGAAAATAGAAAAACCAACAAAAGGTTGTGTTGTAACCCCTTGTGATGTTATTGAAGGACCTATTGTTAAATTAAAAAATGGAAGTGTTAAAAAATTAAAAACCTATGAAGAAGCTAAAGAATTGTATAAGGATGTTGAAGAAATAATCTATATTGGGGATATATTATTTCCCCTGGGAGATGTTATGAACAGAAATGCTACTTTAATAAAAAGTGCTTATGTTGAAGAATGGTGGAATCTTGAATTAGAAAAATTAGGTGGAAAAGTAAAAAATTCATATGAAGTTAGTTTTGAAGATGCAAAAGAACTTTCAAGAATTTTTGGAGTTGCACTTAGTCCAAAATATATTTATTACTGGACCCAAATTAATTATGAACACTTTTTAGGGTTTATTGATTGGTTGAATCATTCAAGGGTTAATGTGGGTAAGTTATTATTTCCATATAATTCTCATGAAAAAGAAAGATTTAAGATTGGAAAAAGAACATTGGAATTGCTCGGAATTGAACATGAGATAGGTGTTGAAAACGTTATTTTAAATGAAATTGATACCAAGGCCCTGTTAATTAATCTTGGTTTTGATTCTAAACATGAAGGAGAATTGAATTTAAATTTTGATTTTAAGAAATTAGATCTAGTATTTCAGACTATTGATGATAAAGAATTAAGAGCAAAGTCAGAGGGAAATTTTGTTCTTGGAATTATAAATAAACTAAGTAAATTTAAGATTAGGGATAAGGCAGGAGAATTTATTGGAAGTAGAATGGGTAGGCCTGAAAAAGCAAAATTGAGAAAATTAATTGGAAGTCCAAATGTTTTATTTCCTGTTGGAGAAGAAGGTGGAAGATTAAGAAGTGTTAATGAGGCAGTTATAAAAGGTTATGTAGATTCAAGTTTTCCATTTTTTTATTGTGAAAAATGTAATAAAGAAAGTATTTATGGTATTTGTTCTTGTGGGAGTAAAACCAAAAGAAAGTATTTTTGCAGAGTTTGCAATAAGGAAATTGAAGGAAAAAAATGTGAAATTCATAATTCTTCTGAAGGATACAAAAAACAAAGGATTGAAGTTGGGAATTATTTAGAAGTTGCTAAACAAAAATTAGGTTATAGTAAAAATGAAATGCCTGTTCAAATAAAGGGGGTTAGGGGAACTAGTTCTACAAATCATGATATTGAAAATTTAGTTAAGGGTGTTTTAAGAGCAAAATATAATCTTTGTGTTAATAAAGATGGTACTGTAAGATATGATATGACTGAACTTCCTGTAAGTCATTTTAAACCCCTGGAGATTGAAGTTAGTGTTGAAAAATTAAGAAGTCTAGGCTATGAAAAAGATATTTTTGGAAATGTTTTGGAAAATGAAGAACAAATATTGGAATTAAAACCTCATGATATAATAATTCCTTGCAATGGATTTTGTGGTGATGAAAAAGCAGATGATGTTTTTATAAATGTTTCAAATTTTTTAGATGAATTATTAGAAAAGTTCTATGGGCTTCCAAAATTCTATAATATTAAAAAAAAGGAAGATTTGGTTGGGCAGTTGGGGGTATGTATGGCGCCCCATAATTGTGCAGGAGTTATTTGTAGGATAATTGGATTTTCAAAAGTACAAGGACTTCTTGCAAGCGCCTATATGCATGCTGCTATGAGGAGGGATTGTGTCCATCCAAATACGGGGATGATTTATGAAAAAAATGGGGTGGTTAATCATGTTAAAATTGGTAGTTATATTGAAAAGTTAATTAAAAGAGGAAATAAAACAAAACAAATTGATTCTTATGGAACTATTAGAGTAGAATTAGATAAAGATGAAAAAAACTTTTATGCTTATGGAATAGATATAGTTACCCATAAATTAGTAAAGAAGAAAATAAAATATTTTATTAAATCAAAAAATCCAGAGTATTGGACAAAAATAATAACTAAAAGTGGGAGGGAACAAATCATGACACCTACCCATGATTTTTTTTATTTAGATAAAAATAATAAATTTCAAATAAAAAAAGCAAAGGAAATTAATATTGGCGATAAGATAGCTATTTTGAGGAAGTATAAAAATTTTGTTGGAACTCAAATTTTTGATAAAGAGTTTGGCAAAAGAAAATTAATGGATGAAATAAACTTTGAAAGTAAAGGAGATTATTTTATTGATGAAATAATTGATGTAAAAGAGTATACTGATGATAATTATTCTTATTGTTTTGATATTATAAATACTGAGAGATTAGATAAAAATGTGTTGTGGGGAGAGGGGATAATTAATTTTAGATGTGATGGTGATGAAGCAGCATTGATGTTATTATTAGATGTCTTAATAAATTTTTCAAGAACTTTTTTACCAAGCCATCGAGGAGGTACTCAAGATGCTCCACTTGTTTTAAATGGAAGGGTTTATGCTAAAGAAGTTGATGACCAGATACTTGATTTTGAATTGGTCAATAGTTATCCTTTAGAATTGTATGAAAAAGCAGAGCAAAAATTACATTCAAATCAGATTGAAATTGAGATGGTTAAACAAAGAATCAATAAAGGAGAAGATCCATTCTGTAATACTGGATTTACTCATGATACTAGTGATTTTAATATGGGTTGTACTTGTTCTTCTTATAAAACTCTTCCAACAATGAAAGATAAGGTTGAATGGCAAATGGATTTGTGCACTAAATTAAGAAGTGTTGATCAGGGAGATGTTGCCAGGCTTATCATAGACAGGCATTTTATGAAAGATTTAAAAGGTAATCTAAGAAAGTTTTCACAGCAGAATTTTAGATGTGGTAAGTGCAATGAAATATTCAGAAGACCTCCTTTAAACGGCAAATGCACTAAATGTGGAAATCCTAAACTTATTTTTACTATTTCCTATGGAAGTATTGTAAAATATTTAGAGCCTGCATTAGATTTAGTGAAACATTTTGATGTTCCTGCATATATTAATCAAGATTTAGAACTTGTTAAAAAATATATAGAAAGTATATTTGGTAAGGAGACTGAGAAGCAGGAAAATATGAGTAAATGGTTTTAGGATACTTTCTATCCCATTCAAAAACTTCCTCAGTTTTTGAAGTTATAGAAAGTATATTTGGTAAGGAGACTGAGAAGCAGGAAAATATGAGTAAATGGTTTTAAAAATAAACTTATAGATTATTCAATAAAATGTGGAAAGTTTTGATTGTTTATAAATTCATTTGTTTTTTTAGGTATATTTTGCATATTGATATGGTTTAAAAATGAAATTTTGTTTTTTTGTTTATGGAAGTCAAAGAAGAGTGTGGTGTTTGTGGAATTTTTTTGAAAAAAAAAGATGTAAACAGTTCAATTGTACCATTATCTATGGATTTAATGCTCTCTGCTATTCAAAGAAGGGGCCAGAGTGGGACTGGCATGGGGATTTTTAAGGTCAATGAAGGAAAATATGGAAAACCTTTTTTACATAGGAAAAAACTATTAAATGTAGATAGTTTTTTTGGTGGAGATGATAACTATCAGAGGGGCCAGATTTTAGATATTTATAAGGGTGTTTCTGGAATTGGGCATGTTAGATATGGGACTAGCGGAAGTAGGGATAATGCAATAGATCAATTACAACCTTTTTTAAGAAGACATGGGAAAAGATCAAAGAGATTTTGTTTTTGTTTTAATGGTAATTTAGCTAATTATCCTGAGCTTGAAAAAGATTTATTAAATAACGACTATGATTTGGAGATAGGTGTTGATACAGAGATAATAATGCATTTAATTTCATTAAGGTTGAAGTTTCAACAATTTAATTCTGAAGAAAACTTTGAACCTGATTTTTTTGATTTAGCTAGATATTTTATGGAAAGATTGGATGGGGCTTATAGTTTACTAATTTTGCTTGGTGATGGAAGTTTAGGTGCTGTTAGGGATCCACAGGGATTTAAACCATTGGTTTGGGGAGAAAATGAAGATTTTTATGCAATTGCTTCTGAAACTAATGCCTTAAGGCAAGTGGGAATAAATGACTTTAAGGTTGTTGAACCAGGAAGTGCTATTCTTTTTTCAGATAAAGAGGTTATAATAAAAAAAATGTTTAATGATAAAATTGCCCATTGTCATTTTGAAGCTGTTTATTTTGAAAATGATGCATCTCATTTTGAAAATATTCCTGTTAGGGATATAAGGTGGAGATTTGGACAGGAACTTGCTAAAATTGAACCTCTTGCAGAGGAGATCATTAAAAATAAAGGGGATTTTATTATTTTTCCTGCCCCTGAAAGTGCCAATCTTGCTGCAAGATCTTTTGCTAGTTATTTTGGGATGACTGCAGAAGATGTTCTAAAGAAAATCTCTTCTAAAAGAGGATTTATTAATTCTAAGGATAAAAGAGATTATTTAATGAATAGGATTTATGATGTTATCCCTCATTTAGTTAATGGTAAAAGAATTATTTTAATCGAAGATAGCATTGTCAGGGGAGAAACTTTAAAAAAAATTATAAAATTAATTAAAGATGCGGGTTCAAAGGAAATTCATGTTAGAATAACAGACCCACCAATAAGATTTCCCTGTTTTTATGGCATTGATATGTCTACTTATTCTGAATTAATTGCAAATAAGTACTCAGAAGATATTGAGAAAAATATCGCCTTGGAATTTGGAGTAGAGAGTTTTATTTATCAAAAATTTGATGGATTGATTAATGCAATTGGGTTGCCTGAGGAAGAAATATGTCATGCTTGTTTAACTGGAAAATATCCAACTAAATGTGGTAAAATTAGGGCTGAAGAATTAAAAAAACAAGAAGATAATAAATTTATTGATCGGTGTTTTTGCGGTGGAAAGGATAATCTATAAGATATAATAAATTATTGTAGGAATTAATAGACAAGCCATTAAAGAGGTTCTTCTTACATTTAATAAAATGCAGGAAATTCCTGTAAATGTTGAGATAAGAAAAACAAAAAATCCAATAAATCCTGAGAAGATTAGGATTATTGAAGATAAAAATAAAATAATTATTATTGATAATAGATTGTAGTTTATTTTATATATGTTTTTTGAAAATACTTTTGATATTTTTATTGTTATTAGAAAAACAATAACAGATGTTATTAGAACTGTTATAATTATTAGAAATAGTTGATTTTGATTTATATTTGGAAGTAGTTTGGTTATATAGGCTGCAGAACCTGTTCTTGATTTATTTATAGAATAAAGAATTATAAATGACAGGGACATTACTAGGGAATTTACAATTCCTATTAATATTAAAAATTGTTTTTTATTTAAATTTTCAAATATGTAAGAGCCAATTGTAGATGCTTGATTACTCCCTAATCCTGGAAGAAAAGAGCAGATAGGTGATGCAATTAGTGAAGCTAGGATTGGTTTTTTTAAATTTGATTTATTTTCCCTTAAAATATGTTTTATTAGTTTTATTTCTTGAAATGGTATTTTTGATTTTTTAGATATTGATAAAATTATTGAGGAAGCACCAAATAGGCCAGTTAACATTGGAAGAAGAGGTTCTTTTATATTCAGATTTAAGGTTAAAACAGAAATTCCTAGTAATCCTGATAGAATTATTATAAATAATGTTTTTTTCTTTCCTTTTTCAAAAAAGAACATTGTAAAAATAATTAATATTAAAACTAGGGGCATTATGTTTTTTAATAAATTATATGTGGTTGGAAGAAAAATGAAGAAAATTATAGTTAGGGGAATTAAAAGTATTATTCCAATTAAAGAACCTGTGATTGAAAGAATAATTGCTTCATAGCCATTTCCTTCTAATAAAAGTTCATGTCCTGGAAGAACTGAAAGAGAAGTATCTTCGTTTGGACAACCTAAAAATATTGTTGGAATAAAGTCTATAAAAATATGGGTTATTGAAAGGGATGTTATAAATATAACCAAATATATCGGAGAAACTATTGTTGATATAGGTAGGGAGAGAATTATCACTGAAACAAGATTTATATGAATTCCAGGAAGGAGGCCTGTAATTGTGCCTATGATTATCCCGAAGGCAAGAGCAATAATTAGTTCAAGTAACATCCTCTTAAAGGTATGATTTATTGGAATTTATAATTTTGGATTTAGAAGAATTATTAAACCATAAACTTCTCAAGCTATTTTACAAAAAATTAACAACCAAAAACTTTAAATAAGTAGAAATACTTATTTTACTTAATATACTTATATGGAGGTTATAATCAAATGACAAATGTAACATTTTCAGTACCAGAAGATATCCACAATGTAATGCAAGAACATAGGGAAATCAAATGGGGGGAAGTAGCAAGGCAGGCTATAAAAGAAAAAGCACTTAGACTTAAGTTAATGGATAAGCTTTTATCAAAAAGCGAATTAACTGAAAAAGATGCTGAAGAGATTGGAAACAAGATAAAACATGAAATAGCTAAAAGACATGGACTAAAATGAAAATTTTAAATTTTCAATCATTCGATTTAAGAGGTAAATCTTCATGAAATGAAACTTGTTATTGATACTAATAGAATAATTGCTTCACTTATAAAAGATGGACATTCTCGAAAGATATTATTCAGCAATTTGTTTGAATTTTATACTCCGGATTATACTTTAATGGAGATTTATAATCATATTGAAGAAATTGAAATATTAATGTCTATGATTTTTGATAATATTATAATTGTTCCAGAACATCAATATTCATCTTATTTAGATAAGGCAAAAAGATTTATTTCAGACTTTGATGATGTTTCTTTTATTGCTGTTGCTTTGTTTATTGGGGCAGATGGAATCTGGAGCGATGATTCTCATTTTATGACTAATCCAGAAATAAAAGTTTTTAGGACAAAAGATATGATGGATAGGGTTAAAGAAGAGGAAAAATTAGATTTTTAAATCAATAAAAGTAATAATTGATTTAAGTATCATCTGATTTTCAGCCCAATTCTTGATTTTGAGCATATTGGTTGTTTTTTATTTAATTAATTGAATTAGAATTTTAGGGTTTATATGGATTGTAATGATTCTGTAATTATTTTTGATAGAATTTACTTGCCTTGTGGTTTTAGTTCTCAGATGCCGGTGATGCTACCTATTGTTATTCCGAGGGCAAGTGCCAAGAGCAATTCAAGTAACATTTGATTTTTAGTCTAATTCTTGATTTTGAGTATATTGGTTTAATTTAATAAATAAGTTATTCAGAAGTTTATATAGTTTGTAATGATTTTGTCATTACAAATGGGATTGAAGTTATCAAATGATTTATAAAGTATATTTTATAGTATGTATTATGAAAAATAATTATTTATTTATTATTGTTGGAGTAATGGTTTTATTATTAATATTAGGGGGCATATTTTTTACTTTTAATAAACAAAAATTAGTAATTAAATATGTAGAAAATTTGGATGGAATAACTTCTACAGATGAAAATAAAATTAAAGAGATTATTGGAAATGACTTTTTTTCAACTGAACAAGGAAAAAAATGTAAGAGCCTAGAAACTTCTATTTTATTATCTAAATGGGGGGAAAGTGATTTAAATGCAGTTGTTGCATGTGGATGTACTCCTGATGATGTTTTGGGCAGTGTTTGTTTGGGAGAATGGCGTTATCGTTTATCAAGGACAGAAACAAGCTGGATTATTGTTTCTTCTGGTATGGTTGGCAGAGAGTAGTATCTAATTCCAATCTACTCAAATTTAGTAATTTAGGTATTTAGGATTTAATTTCTCGCTTTTACATTTAAAAGCTGTAGTGAATTTGTAATTATTTTTCATAAAAATTATTTGTTCTCATGGTTTTAGTTCTCAGAGGTAGTATGCGCCCCCATTAGGACGCCTAAAACCAAAGCTAAAGCCAATTCTAGTATCATTTTATATTCGAGAATTAAAGATTAATAAGTATTTATATTTTGTAATGATTTTGTCAGTACAATTAGGATTGAAGTTATGGAATTATTTATAAATATGGTTTTATTAATATAAATATGAAAAAAACTATAATAATTTTAATTATTATTATTATTTTAGCAGTAACCCTTATAGGGGGATTTTTAATCAAGCCAAGTGCTAGTTCTGTTGAAACTTGTAAAAGTTTACAAAATTCAAGTTTGACACATATAGATAATTGTTATAAAAATTGTTGTGAAAAACCTTATTTTTTGAAAAATAAATGTAAAAGATTTTGTTATCTAATAAATTAGGATTATTGTAAAATATGGTAAAATATAGAAATATTTTTTTGGTTTATATCTTTAGTATAATTACTCTTGGAATTTATGCTATTTATTGGATTGTTTCTACGAAAAATGAAATAAATAGTAAGGGGGGAAGTATCCCTACTGCATGGCTGCTGATAATTCCTATTGCAAATCTATATTGGTTATATAGATATTGTGAAGGATTTACAATTAATATAAAAAAAGATGGAAATACTATCCTTTGGTTTATATTATATATCTTGGTGGGAATTATAATGCCAGCTATAGTGCAGTTTGAGTTAAATAAGATTGCTGATAATCCTGTTAATTAGTGGATGTATTTTTGTGTCTATTGTAGGAAGGGGATGAGTAGTATTTATTTTTTTAGTAATCTTTAATAAAATATATGCTTTAATTTTTTAGGTTTTTGTCTATTTGTATTAACTTAAGTTTCTAAAGTAATGATATTAAAATTCATCTTGTCCATAGTCCAAAGATGATTTTCTTCTTGATTAATTATTGTCCATGAAAACAAGTTTAATTACCTAAGTAGCATAAGTTTAATTAGTATGAATACTTTTCTGAGATTATTAATCCATCAGGTTACTAAAATACTTATGAAAATAAATCTTGATGGATGTCTGATTTAATTTTCAAAAATCTAAACAAATACATCCATTAAATAGGTTTAAAAAATTTTAGAATTTTTTAACTCCTTCACATTTTTCAATGTGAAGATTTAAATATATATTTTCTATTATATTCATATGGGTGAATTTGAGAATCTAAAAAAAGGGTGGAATATTTATCATTATTATTTTACAATAGTCATATTTTTTATATTTGTTCTATTAAATTATTTTTCTAGAAATTTTACTGTTGAATCGCTAAATATGGCACTTATGATTTCTGCAGTTACATTTCTTTTTGGTTTTATAACAAATATTAATTTTTCAATGCTTTTGAAGAAAGTTCATTCATTAAGAGATGCTCTTGCGCAGGAAACAGCAAGTCTTGTTTCAGTTTATCTATTGTCTAAACATCTTGGAAAAGAATTCCATGAAAAGATTGCAAAACTTGTAGATGGTTATACTATCTATACATTGAGGGATTATAAGAAATATGAGTCTGGAAGGGAGTTTGTCTATGGCATGTATGATGATCTTTCTTTAATGGAGATGGATTCAGAATATAAAAGATCAATTGCAAGTAGACTTTTGAGTGAACTAACTTCTTTTGAAAAAGTTCGGGAAGAATTAGAATATCTCACTAGCAATAGGATGGAAATCTCACTTAAGCTTGTAAATTACCTTCTTGGTACTATTTTGATAATCCTATTATTTTTAAATCGTGGAGATATGTTTACCAATGCATTATTTGTTATATTATCAACTACAATTATTTTTTTGTTTTTAATTGTTGAGGATTATGATGAGCTTAAAATAGAAGATTATGCTACAAATATAAGCAATTCTGAACAAATATTTGACTTAATTGGAAAAGAGAGGTATTATCCCCAAGAAATTCTTAGTAAGATTAAACTTGAAAAAGGAAGAAAATACCGAATAGGTATATTTGACTCTAAATCTGGAAAAGAAAAGATTTTTGAATTAGAATATGGAAAAAATAAAAAAATTAAATAAATTGGATATATTTATATATTTGGAAATATATACTTTATAAAATGGTGAATAAAGTTGTTTTTGATTACTTGGGTCAGAATTATAAAAAGTATAATCTTGAAGACTTAAAAAAGAAAATATTGTCTTCTGGTTATTCTCAACAAGATATTGATGATGCATTAAAGGTTTTGGGTTTGGAAAATAGTGGTGCACCAATTGTTAGTAGTTCTACTAATCCGGTTTTTACTTACCCGGGTTCTGTAGCTTCTGCCAATACTACAAATTCTTCTTTAAATGCTAGTCCGGTTACAAATACAGTGGTTATTCAAGATATTGGAAAAACAGAGCCTAAACAAAGTAAATTTGATTTAAGTAAGGTTAAATGGATGAAGATTGCTGGAATTATTGGAGTAGTTTATATTTTATTTTTTATTATGTTTTTTATCATGGGTTATTTTTTAGGAGGATCTATTTTTGATGGTAGTAGTTTTATCTATGTTTTTATTGGTATCTTTTTAATTATGTTTATTTCTATATTTTTCTTTTTATATGGGTTTGTTAAAATGGGGAAATTTGCAAATTCTAGTTTATTAAGTTTTTCAAGCAAGGCATACATGATTTTAATTATTTTAATTATTTTGTTAATAATTGGAAGTATTGTTTTGGGACTTTTTATTGTTAAAGATGGTGTTCAAAATGTAAATGGAATGAATATTAGTGCAGAAGGTTTTCATGTAGGAAACTTAGAAAAAACTGGTGTTTTTTTAGGATTAGGTAGTTTTGATTTAATAGGTAAATTTTTTATGTTTTTTGCTTTGATTGGAACTCTTTTGAGCATTTTATCTTTAGCTACTTTAATTATTAGTTTTTGTTTTTTTATTGGATTAACTAAAGCTGGAAGGGAAGTTAAGTTTGCAAAAATAGCTGGAATTTTTGGGGTTATAAGCTTAATTATAATAATCTTAACTTCTGTGATTACACCTATTATTACTATAATTAATTTTGATTTTTTTATTAAATCTAATTTTATTTTTTATGTTTATTTAGTAATATTTGCTATAATTTTTATTTTAAACTTTTTAACATTCTTATTAGGAATTTTTTCCTTGTTTAATGCATCAAGAAAGTTTGAGAGTGGCTATATATAATCTTTCAGAAATTATTTCTAAGGTATTATTATATTCTTGAACTTTTCCAATTATTATTATTTTTTGATTTTTTGAAATATTTTGCTTTTTATTGTTGATTATAAGAAGTTTTCCTGTTGAGTCATTTATTGTTATTATTTGGAAATTGTCAAAATTCCTAATTTGGATTATTTCTCCTGAAACTTTTATTCTTTGACTTATTAAGTTTTTATTTAGATCTTTTATTTGTATTAGTTCTGGTTTTTGATAAAGTGAAATTATTAAGAGTATTATTATTCCTAGGATTGAAATTATTAGGGCTATTTTTAGAAGATTCATTAGTATATTAGATAGAAAACTTTAATAAGGTTTTTTATTTGATGTTTTTATGAGAATTGGTGTTGAAGATAGATTTGAATTAGTAAAGAGAAATACTGCCGAGATTATTGGTGAAGATAATTTGAAGAAATTATTAAAGGAAAAGAAAAAACCTGTTGTGTATTGGGGAACAGCCCCTACTGGAAAACCTCATGTTGGTTATTTTTTACCTTTTTTGAAGATAGCTGATTTATTGAAAGCAGGATTTCATGTTAAGATTCTGCTTGCTGATTTGCATGCAGCTCTTGATAATACTCCATGGGTGGTTTTAGAAAAGAGATATGATTATTATGCTGCTGCTATTCCTGAAGCAATAAAAGCTATTGGGGTTGATATTAAAGAACTTGAAATTGTTAAGGGAAGTGAAATTCAGCTTAAACCAGAATATATGTTTGATGTTTTGCAGATGAGCAGCTATGTTAGTGTTCATGATGCTCATAAGGCTGCTTCTGAGGTTGTTAAAATGGGAGATAATCCTAAACTTTCTGGTTTGATTTATCCTATAATGCAGGCAATGGATGAACAATATCTTAATGTGGATTGCCAGTTAGGTGGAACTGATCAGAGAAAAATAATGGTGCTTGCTAGAGAAAATCTTCCTAAATTAGGATATGATTCAAGAATTGAGATTATGAATCCTTTGCTTCCAGGATTAATTGGTAAAAAGATGAGCAGTTCAAGTGAAGATACTAAAATAGATTTTTTAGATAGCATTGAAACTGTTAAAAAGAAGCTAAACAAGGCAGAATTTGTTGAAGGGGATTCTGACAATGGAGTTATGGCTTTTTTAGAATATTTTTTAATGGTTGTTAAAAAAGATCATAAAGAAAGTTTTTTAGTTGAAAGACCTGAAAAATTTGGTGGAAATGTGGAATATAATAATTTTGAAGATATAAGAAGAGATGTTGTTTCTAAAAAACTCCATCCAATGGATGTTAAGATTGCTGTTGCAATTGAAATCTCTAAAATTCTTTCTAAAATGAATCAGGAAAAATTAAGGAAGTTGGCTGAGAAGGCTTATGAATAAATCCCCCACGATAACTTAATCCTAAGGATTAACTCCCCAACTTTTTCCTAGTAATATCAAAAATTATCTCTCATAAACATTTTTTCTATGCCCTACTTTTAAAACTTTGATAGTTTTTGTAGAATTATCAACATCAACTATTGCTCTATAATCTCCTACTCTTAATTTAAATCCATCAATTTCTTCTAGGTGTTCAAGAAACCTAAAAGGATTTTCCTTACATTGTTGAAGTTTATTCCAAATTCTTTCTTTTATTTGGGGTTCAAGTTTATTCAAACTTTCTAAGGCACTCTTTTCAAAGATAAGATTATACATAAATAAATTAAATAAAGCAGATTTATAATTCTTATTATAGCCCTAGAATCTTCTTAGCTTCTTCTTCTGTGTAAAACTCGCCTTTTTTTATTTTTTCTCTTGCTTCTTTTATCTCTTGTATTGTTTTTTGACTTAATTTAGGCTCTTTTTCACAAGTTTTCGCAACAACTATTAGTTTTCTAACTAATTCATCATAGCTTTCATTTTTATATTGTCTGAACTCGTCAAGTTTTATCTTTGTTTCAGGATTTAATCTTATTGTTGTTTCCATATACAATTGTATACATATGTATATTTAAATGTTTTGGTTAAAACTTTTATGATTAACTTCCCAACGTTTTCTTCACGATTTAACAAGAAAATTTTATAAATAGACTTAGGATACTGTTTTTATGGCAGAAATAAGAAATTATAATCCATCAGACTTTCCTCACGTAAAAGCCATTTTAGAAGAGGGTAAGCTTTTTTACAAACAAATAGATAATGCTGGAGCTTTAGAAAAGAAGATTAAACAAGCACCCGATACCATAATAGTAGCTATTGAAGAAGAGAGAGTTGTTGGCACAGTAGTTATAATTCCAGATTTCTTTCCATTTTTGTTTAGACTTGCAGTTCATCCCGATTTTAGAAAAAGAGGTATCGGAAGGCAATTGATGCAAAGAGGAGAAGAAATATTAAAATCCAAAGGTTATGATCATGTAAATATTCTTGTAGCTTCGAATGATTTAGAACTTCAAGAATATTATGAACGCCAAGGATATGAAAAAGGAAAAAATTATACTTGGATGTTTAAAGAATTTAGATAACTTTTTGGTTCAAAGAAGTGGTGGGGGTGTTGAACCATAAATCTCGTCAGTTATTCGGTTTATGTAGGAGACTTGAACCTAAGGTTCGATTACCCCACGAGATGATTAACCTTAGGTTAAGGTTCTCCCGCTAAATTTAAGATTTTTATCGACGCTGGCTAAAAAACATTAAAAAAGTTGGATGTTAAAAATAGCTAAGGTTAAACTCTGCAAAAATGAGCAGTTAGGTGCTCCCCTGACCTGAGTCTTATATCCATCTTCTAACTTTCTTTTTATAATCTATGTATCTTTTACCAAACCTCTTTTCTAAATTGTTTTCTTCAAATTCTATAAATAATCTTTTTATTAAGATTATAAAAACAATTGGAAAGATAAAAGTAATTAAAGAACCTAATAAAATAGATATTCCCCATAAGATTAAGTTCATTCCTAAATACATCGGGTTACGGCTTATTTTAAATAGATTACTAGTTTCAAGTTTTGAAGGAATTTTATAAGGATTTAATGTTGTCTTTCTTCTTCTAAATAACATCCAAGCCCACACATCAATCAATAAACCAAATAAAACTAAGACAATTCCCAGATAGTTGTATGGTTGAACTATCAGCTTTTTAATGGGTAAAAAGAGATTTAATATTATAGATAGTAGTATGAATCCATAAAAAATCATTGGAGGCATGAGTTTTATTTTCATTTTATCTGCTTTTTACCTTCGTTTCTAAATAGACCATATATAAAAATTTGACTTGCTCCCCAAGGAGTCTTATGTTCCTCTTCAAAACTTTTTATATGCTTAAAATCACCGAATAATTTTTTCATAGACTCTTCAGAATATTGTTTTGTATCTAGCCCACTGCACTTCTTTGGTCCGTTTACTGAGAATGTTGAGATAATTAAATAACCATTTGGTTTTAAGAATCGTCTTATTTTTTCTGCATATTTATTAATATCTTCTTTCTTTGTTAAGAAATGGAGAACGGCCCGGTCATGCCAAAGGTCATATCTATCATCTGTTTCAAATTCTCTTAAATCCGACACTATCCACTTAATACTATCTGCTCTGCTTCCCAACCTTTTCTTTGCTTCATTTAATGCGTTTGAGGAAACATCTAATACAGATATGTTTCTGAAACCAAGATCAAGAAGATTATCCACAAGTTTTGAATCTCCTGCACCAACATCAATGATTTTAGCATCTTTATCAAGACCTGTTTTAGCTATTAAACCTAGTGATGTGATGGGTTTTTCTTGATGCCAACTCATTTCATTAGGATTTTTCATTTGATAAATATTTTCCCAGTGTTTCTTTATAGAATCTTCATCTTCTAGACCCTCATTATTTTGCATTTTTAATAATCTCCGCTACATCTTTTTCCACTTCCTCAGCTTCCTCTGGGCTTACTTCTGGAAAGAATTGGGAGATTGTTGTTGGCTTCATTCCTATTATCTTTACTTTTCCGTTTTCTTCAAGAACATTAATCTTGCAGGGCATACATAAAGATATTAATCTATTTTTATTTAAAAAATTATTAGCATGTTTACCAGAACAAATTTCAATTATTTTTAATGGTCTTTGCTCAAATCCTTTTGCTGCTAATCTCTCTTTCACATCATAAATCTGAAATATTGTCCATTTTTTCTGCTCAACTACTTTCAGCACAGAAACAACTGCTTCATCGAAACTTTTTTCAGTCTCAACAATATATGCAAAATCTTCTATTTTCATTTTTTATCATTTTGCAATTGTTTAATTAACCACAGAATAAATAAAACAAGAGCTACTAAAATTAGAGTCATAAATAAAAATCCAAAAATCCACATTCCTCCAAAGCCATAGCCCCAATTTCCCATCATACCATATCTTCCACCCATCATTCCACCAAAACCAAACATTCCTAAAAGCAAAAATACAGCTACAGCAATTACTATTCCGACGATTAAATTATTATTGTCTTTCATTTTGTTTTCTCCATTAAGATGCCATAGTGATATGGCTTTAAATCATATTTTCTTGGATTAATAAACCCAACAGATTTCCCCCAGTCTATACATTGTTTTGGTTTGGGTCTAATTTCCATTGGTGGTCCACGAGGGGTTGTTAGATCATAGTTCCAATGGATAATCCCAAGTTTCCCACCCGGTTTTAGTATTCTGTAAGCTTCTCTGAGTAATTTTTCTGGTCTTCCATTAGTATATAAAATATTGAAAACCATAACATAATTCACACTTTCATCTTTTAAACCAGAACCTTTTAACACAAAATCGCGAAGTATAGTTTTTACATTGCCTAATTTATTTTCTCTTGCTTTTCTTTCTGTTTCTTTAACCATTTCTGACTCTATATCAATTGCAAAAACTTTTCCTCGGACTATTTTTGCAGCAGGGATTGAAAAAGTTCCATACCCGCAACCCAAATCTGCTGCATTTTCTATGTCAGTGTTTAAACCAAGTTTTTTAAGAATCTTGTCTGGTTTAAAAAATTCTTTCCACATGTTTTCTTCTGGCATACCGCTCTCTTTGAGTTTCATTTTTCTCTCCTCTGAATAAATAACGATTTTCTATCCATTTCTAACCTCTCAGATAAAATCTCTCTAATAATATCAAATGCTTTAATGATCTTAGGATTTGAAAGTTTGTAATAAATATTTTTTCCGTTTCTGTTTGATACGACTATTCCTTTAGATTTCATAATAGATAAATGTTGAGAGATGTTTGCCTGTGTCAGTTTGGTTTTTGTAATAAGTTCTGTTACAGACATCTCTTTATCTCTTAAAAGGTTTAAAATTTCTAATCTAATTGAATTAGAAAAGACTTTACACATCTCAGCATGAAGTTTATATATTTCTCTCATGTAGATATTAGAATATTCTAATATATAAATATTTAGGTATTGCAGAATATAACAAAAATGTGCAGTTAAGTGCCTTCCAAAGCTAAATTAATCACCAAAACTTTAATTTTAATATAGTCTTAGCAAGTTTATATGCTCTGGATTTTTCATAGTCTTCTTTTATGTGATAAAGATATTCTTGAACGCCTTCTTTACCAAATCTTTCTTTAATAAGAGAAAGAAATTTAGGTATCTTTAAAATATCATGTCTATCTTCTTTCTCTTTTTTGGTAGAATGAAAACCCTCTAGCTATTCATGTATTTCTTTATATTCTTTTCCAGTTCTTTTTAAACTTAATTTAAAGTGTTCATGAATAGTTGGCATTTTATTTCTTCAAATCAATCCCTTTAAATTTTTTTATGATAATTTCTTTTTGTTTGTTATCAAGATGCATTTCAGCCATCATAAATAACATATTATTTTCTTTGTCTATATGCTCTCTTAGTAGATTGATTATATGGTTGCCTATATCTGCTAATTTATTACTATCTCTTTCATTACTAAACATATCAATAGATTCTGTTAAGTCTTTATGCTCTATAATCATCATTCCAGTAGGGCCTCCTTCTCTTGGCATAAACTTCTCAATTTCAGGAAATAGAACTTTTTCTTCTTTATTTAAAGAATGCTTGTTAAATTCTTTTTGAAGGAGATTTATATTGTTCTTAGATTGATTGATATCTTTTTTGTTTAGATTTGATTCTAAGTTATCTAATATTTTCAGAACTTTATCATGTTCTTTTCTCAAAATATCAAATGGATTTTTGTTGGTCATTATACTTCTTTTATTTTTATAGCGTTTACAGGGCATATACTTTCTGCTTTTTTGTTGCTCTTTAATTCTTTTTCTGAGATTGTAGTTTTCTTTGGTTTAGCTTTATTCTCGTCCATAATCCAATTATCACAAACAGATGCACAAGCAATACAACCAATACATGCCTCTTTATCAAAATTTATCTTGAATTTGTCCATTTTTCCATGCTTCAGCATTTAGGTGTAAAACAACAATACCCTATCTTATCACATTCTTTTTTTATTTTCTCCCACCTCTCTTTTTCTTTAATAACATCTATAGCCATAGGATATAGGATATTATCTTCTTTGTAAATATGGTCTGGAAGTTCCTTAATTAAAAAATCAGCAATTTCTTTAACCTTTTTTACAAAATCTTGATAAGATAATTTTTCACAGCTTTCTATAAGATTATATAATTCCTTTTTCTTTGGTTTTATGTCTTTATGCTCTTCTCTCATAATTTCAGGGGGTTCGGTAATGCCTGATTTTTCCATCTCAGGAAACAAAACTTCTTCTTCTCTTTGGTGATGTTTATCCGCTTCAACCAAGTGTTTTGCCGCAAACCTCAACATTTCAATCCCCATTTTTGCATCTTTAAAATTTTTCGCATAGTCTAGTTTTTTTATAGCTATCTTTAATTTATCAACAAAATCAAGTATTTCTTTATGCTCTTCCATTAAAGTATGAATTGGATGTCCTGGTTTTAGCTCCAAATCTTTATTTTTAAAATCATCTTTCATTATCTCTAAATGAACATCACATAGTTTTCTCATTTCTTTCCTTGTTGTGCCATCTTTGATTATTTCCTGCTCTATTAATGCTAACTCTGTTGGAGAAATATTCTTTAGCATAATTTTTGCTTCTTCTTTTAATTTACTAGTAACATCCTCTTTTTGTAGTTTTTTTAACATTTCTTTTATTTTTTCTTTTTTATTGTCTTGCGATATTTTTGTTATTTTAAATATCCAGTCTTTTGGGCCTTGTTTTTCATATTCCCATTTGAATTGATCTTTGTATTCTGCCTGAAACAAATAATAAAGCGGTTTTGGTTCATGGTCGTTGGTTATCCTTAAAATCTCTCCGCTCTTCAAAGTATTCCAATTTTCAAATATTTTTTCATGTCTTTCAAATGGAATTAATTCTCTTAAATCTAAATTGATTATTTTTGTCATTTTATATCTTATAAACAGGTATTGCTTTTCTTTCTTGCAATGACCTTCTTGCTAAATTTTTAATGTGTTCATGATATATCAAGGTTATAACTTCATCCCAATTGAAGTTTGGTCTTGAGTTGTAATGAGGAAATTCTTCAGGTGAAAACATAACCAATCTATCAGAATCATACAAAATTTTAAAACTTAAAGAAGGAGATTTTGGATGTTCATGGTGGGTTCTAATCATTTCACATACTTCTTGGATAAAATCGCTTCCATATCCTAATTGAGATAAAAGATTATTTGCTATGTCTGGACCTTTTTCATATTGTTCTTTTACAGTGCTTCCACCTATATCATGAAGAACTATGCTTGCTAAGGTAATTTCTTCTATATCTTTAGGAATATCAAAATGTGCTCTTGCTATTTCGAAGACTCTTCTTGTGTGGGCTACTCCAAAATCATTTCTTTTAAGATGAGGTGTAGCAACTTCAAATAATCTTTCAAGCATCATTTTAATAGATTGTATACTTGGTATAAAAAAGATACCTTTATATATTTGTAAGTTTCTTGATGTATACTATGAAAAAAGAATGCAGCGTCAGAAAGGTAGTTAATTTTCTAGGTAAAAAATGGACTCTGTTAATATTATTAGAATTATATAAAGGGAATTCTGAATGGAAGAGATTCTCTCAAATTAAGAGAAATCTTGATAATATCACTTCTAAAATCCTTTCTATAAGGCTGAAAGAACTAGAAAGAGAGAATTTGATAGAGAAAAGAATTAATACAACAGAATTTCCAATAAAGTCAGAATATAAACTAACAAAGGCAGGAAAAGATTTTGTAGATATTATAAAAAATATAAAAAAATGGTCTTTAAAGTGGAAAGAAAATATTAAAACTTGTGAAGAAACAGATTGTAAAGATTGCGAGTTTTAATTCTCACCTAAGCGCTCTCAGGGGTTGAGTTTTTATTTCACGTACTTAATTAATAATAAACCCAATATTGCGGTTGCGAGTAGTTGAATTAACGGACTTAATCCAATACCTAATATTGTTGGCATTAATTCTGTATAAGACCATCTCCCTTTTGATAAAGAATAAATTTCTATTGCAGATGCAATGAGAACGCCAAAAATAACTATAATCCAATAATCCAATTTTTTTGGTCTTTCTATCCAATCTACGCGCCCTCTGGAAATTGATATAATAGAAAATATAATTAATACTAAAAATAAATCTATAAAACTTGCTAGGATTAAGTGTAGGATTGAAGAAATACCCGTCAAATCTATATACAATCTATAATGGGAGAATTCCCAGACTAAATTTAGAATAAAAACAATAAAAGCTAATAATACTAATTTTGGTTTTTCCATAAAAATTACAAAGAATCATACTATAAAAATTATCTTGATTAATAAAAGAGATTTAGTTAAGTGCCCCCTTAACTTAATTCTTTATTTTTGATATTTTTCTAACAACTATATTTCTTAGCCCAACCATTCAAACTTTTAAAACATCTTATAAGGTGCTTCCCAGAATCAGTTAAGGAGTATTCTACTCTCGGGGGAATTTCACTGAATTTTGTTTTATTGATAATTTTTGCTTTTTCCAATTCTTTTAATCTTTTAGACAGAGTTCTTGAACTGATTCCATTTATTTCTTTAATTAATTCATTAAATCTCTTTTTAGTATTATCACTGCCATTTAACTGGCGGATAATTAAGAGATTCCACTTTTTGCTCAATATGTCTATAATCTTCGCGACAGGACATTCTTTTTCCATTTTTGATATAACTTTACTTTGAGATACTGCCTATTTATAAAGCTCCTTTTCTAAGTAAAGTATAATTAGTATATAAAAGCTACTATTGCAAGAATAAAATGGAAAAGAACAAGAATTCAGATGAAGATGGAAATGATATAAAAATTGATAATTCTAATGAGAAAATAAAAAATCCCTGGATGCTTGTATCTATAGTTCTGGGAATTGCATTGGCAATATCATTAGTCTTTGTATTTAGGGGAGGGATGACTGGAAATGTTATTTCAGAAAATGAAGCTGGAAAATCTCTTGTTAGTTATCTTAATGCACAAACAGGCGGAGGAGTTGAGTATATTTCTTCAAAGGATATTGGCAATCTGTATGAGACAACTGTTTCTTATCAAGGACAAAATATTCCGGTGTACATCACAAAGGATGGAGAATATTTTGTTCAAGGAGCTGTTTCAATAAACGGAAATGCTATAGCAAACCCTAATATCCAAGCACCTGCAGAATTACCTAAATCTGATAAACCTGTTGTAGAATTATATGTGTTTACATATTGCCCATATGGAACACAATCCGAAAAAGGGATTATCCCTGCTGTAAAATTATTAGGCAATAAAATAGACTTTAAAATAAGACAGATTGGAGCAATGCATGGAGAACATGAAAAAATTGAGGCTCAGAGACAATTATGTATAAATAAATTGTATCCTGCTAAATATTTAGATTATACACTTGCTTTTGCATTAAGCAGTGAAATTGGAAATTGTAATGGAGATGCAACTTGTGCAGGTCCAAAAATAGATGCATTGTATAATCAATTTGGAATTGATAAAACAAAAATAGACTCTTGTATGAAGACTGATGGGGTAACATTGTATGCTACAGAAGAATCAAATTCTCAGGCTAAGGGTGTAAGTGGTTCACCAACATTAATGATTAATGGGGCAGACGCTCAATCAGGAAGAGATTCAACAAGCTATCTTAAAACAATATGCTCTACATTTAATACCGAACCAGCAGAATGTTCACAAACTTTATCTTCAACATCACCAAGTGCTGGATTTGGAAGTGGAACTGGAAGTGCTTCAAGTGCTGCTTAGTGTTAATATTCTTGTAATAAAATGAAAAATATATTCAAAAATCCTTGGACTTATTTTATTGTAGTTTTAATTTTAATTGCAGGATTTTATGGCTATAAGAGCATTACAGGAAAGGCAGTTCAAAGCCAGTATGACGAATTTTCAAAATACATGACAGAACAGGGAGCAGTAATGTATGGAACTGAATGGTGTCCTCACTGTAAAAACCAAAAAAAGTTATTTGGTAACTCTTTTCAATATATTAATTATACTGATTGTGACAAAAACCAGAAAGCTTGTTCTGAAGCTGGAATCTCTGGCTATCCTACTTGGAAAATAAATAATCAAACTTATCCTGGAGGGCAATCAATTGAAAGGTTGGCTCAGTTAAGCAGGTATAATGGAACAATATGATTTTGTTAGTTAATTTTGTTACAGAACTTTTATTAGTATTAACTTTAATGGGCGATGTTTTGTTAATTTTTTTGATTTATAGAATTATAATTAAAAAAGATTTTAAAAATAATTTTTTAACTAGAAATGCCCTCTTCTTTGCATTTATAATCTCTTTAATTGCAACATTGGGAAGTTTGTTTTATTCAGAAATTGCAGGTTATATTCCTTGTAAATTATGCTGGTATCAAAGAATATTTATGTATCCCCTACCCCTTCTCCTTGGAATGGCTTTATTTAAGAAAGATAATAAGATTAGTAGTTATGCAATTCCATTGAGCATAATTGGCGGAATTATTTCTATTTATCATTATAGCACGCAAATACTAAATAATTCAGCTATATGCTCTGCAGAAAGTGCAACCTGTGCCTCAAAAATATTTTTTTCATATGGTTATATTACAATTCCAATCATGGCATTAACTGCGTTTGCATTAATAATTTTTCTAACCTATAACGCTAAAAATAATTATAAGGAGGTTAAAAAATGAACAAGAAATTTGCTTTAGGGATTTTAGTTTTGATAGTTCTAGTCGTTGCAGGATTTGGAATTACAAAAATATTTAATTCTTCTTCTGTAACAGGAAATGCTATAAAAGAAGATACATCTAATGCGCCAGTTAAGGAATTTGTAATGACATCTTTTTATGATAATACAGGGATTTGGTTTTCACTTAAGGAAATAAATGTCAATAAAGGAGATATTGTTCGGATAAAAGTAACGAATATTAAAGGAACTCACGATCTTACTCTTGATGAATATGGGATTAAAAAAATGACCCCCTTAAATGAAGAAGTAGTTATAGAATTTACAGCGGATAAAGTCGGAGAATTTATTTATTACTGCTCAGTTCCAGGACATAGGCAAAAAGGACAGTGGGGAACACTTAAAGTAATTGGGTAAATAGTTGGACTATGGACAGAAAAATTCCACCTTATCTTTTTTTTATTTTTTTAAGTTTCTTTAGTATAGTCCTTACTTTTGTAGTCTTTAAACCATTTATTTCTGAAGATATTTCAATTAATTTGGTGTTATACTCGGTTGGAAAACTAGCAGGTTTAATCGGATTTTTATTCCTCTCAATCCTCATAATCTCTGGAGATACTGCGAGATTTTTTGACAGGTTCTTTGGAATGGATAAGATAATAAAATTCCAGAGAAAATTTTCATTAATAACTGCTGTTTTTGTAATAGCACATCCCTTGTTTTTTATGTTGTCAAGCGGAAATTATTTGAATTATCTTATTCCCGATTTTGCGGTTTTGCCATTAGCCTTAGGGATAATCTCTCTTTACATATTTGTTATAGTTATGGCTTGCTCAATTTTATACAAAAGAGTATCTTATCAAAGTTGGCAATATATTCACATTTTGACATATATTTTATTCTTTTTTGGTTTATATCATGCATTGAATACCGGATCAGATACAGGAAACATTTTTGTTAAATCCATATTAGACATTTTGTTAACAGGAATGATTATTGGAGGAATTTACCGAACTTGCTATAAGATCAAACAAAGAAAATTTAAGTGTTTTGTTAAAGAAGTAAAATGGGAGACCAAAGACACATTCACTCTAATATTAAAACCGAACAAGAAGCTTAATTTTAAAGCAGGTCAATTCTGCTTTTTAAGATTAAATAAAGATAAATTATACGCAAGACACCCATTTACTATATCAAATTCTCCAGATGAAGAAGACTTGCATTTTACAGTAAAATTAACTGGTAAGTTTACAAAAGCAGTATCTGAATTAAAAAAGGGCGAAGAAGTAATAGTTGATGGTCCATTTGGAATATTTACTCTTGAAAATAATAAAGGTAACTTAGTGTTCCTTGCAGGTGGTGTTGGCATTACACCTTTTATGAGCATGATAAGAAATCAATCAAAAAGTAATGACAAAAAGAATATCTTTTTGTTGTATGGCTCAAAGAAAGAGAATGATACAATATTTAAAAGCGAGTTAGACCGAATAAATGGAAAATGGTTAAAAATAATCTACCTATTTAGCCAAGAGGATAATCCTAAAAAGATATATGAAAAAGGTTACATAAACAAAGAAATAATAAAAAAATATGTTGAAGATAGAGAAAATTCTTTATTTTATATTTGCGGTCCAGAATCCATGAAGAGATTATGCGAGAAAGAATTGAAAGCACTCGGTATTAATAATAAGAATATAATCATAGAGAGTTTCTTTTGGTGATTAGTTAGGTGCCCCCCATTTTTTCTCAAAAAATAGCCAGTTACACGCTCCCAGAAACAGATAGTTAAGTGCTCCCCGAACCTCAGCCTCGATAAGAATGGGAGATTGTTAACCTTAGGTAACACGCCCAATGTCATTAAGTTAAGATTTACATTTTAATTTTCTTCTTGGTAATTATCACATAAACTCTTTTCCCTAAATACTTTCTTGGAACATCTGCTTTGGCAGAAGTGCCAACAGGGGTTACAACTCTTTCTAAAAAACCTTCTACTTCGTCTTCCCTTAAAAACAGCTTCCCTTTATTTAACTTTATTATTCTCATAATAAGATAACTATAGATAACTATATAAACTTTTCGGCAGTGTATATTTTATGAAAAGAGAGAAGAAAAAGAGTAAGAAATTTATTAATTACATTAGAAATCAAATTTATTCTAAACAATTTTTAGAATCAAATAGAAAATCTGATAAAGATTTTACAAGAAAAAGAAAACTAACTTTTCCAAAAATAATTTTATTTATGTTAAATTCTATAAGGAAATCTTTACAAAAAGAACTTACTGAGTTCTTTCTAAATTTTTCTAACGAAAAGAATATAACTAACTCTGCTTTTTGTCAAAGCAGAATGAAATTAAGTCATACAGCATTTATAGAATTAAACGACGGCATTATTAAAGGATTTTATACAGATAATATTTTTGATTTATGGAATGGATTTAGACTGCTGGCAATTGATGGAAGCAGACTTCAGCTTCCACTTTCTTTAGAACTGATTGAGGATTTTGGTTTTGCAGAAAACCAGGGAGCAGTCCCTGTTCCAATGGCACAAGCTTCATATTGTTATGACTTGTTAAATAATATGATTATAAATTCAGAAATAGATAGATATGAAACCAGCGAATATAATCTGGCATTAAAACACCTACAAAAATGTCATTATAAAAAAGATTTATTGATATATGACAGATATTATGACGGAATGTGGTTTATGTTTTATCATATCTTAAAGAAAAAAGATTTTGTTATAAGGATGGCAAGGAACTCCATAACCGAAGTTCAAAACTTTTTTAGTTCTGATGAAGAATATAAAATAATTGAAATTACTAAATTGCATATTGATTCACAAAAACAATTGAATAATTTAAATTTAGAATTCAAGCCATTTAAAATAAGGTTAGTCAAAGTTATTTTAGATAACGGAGAAGTTGAAGTTTTAGCAACTTCTCTTCTCGATGAAAAGAAATATCCAAATAAAGAATTTAAATGGCTTTATGGAAAAAGATGGGGCATTGAAACAAATTTTGATCATTTAAAAAATCATTTAATGATTGAAGATTTTACAGGTCTTTCAAGTTTATCTGTTTTGCAGGATTTTTTTGTAAGCATGTTTATGGCAAACATGCAGCAGATTTTTATTAGTGAAGCACAAGATGAATTGAAAGATCAAAAGAAAGATACAGAATACGAGTATAAAATTAATAAAAATCTTTCCTTTGGTTTTATGAAAGACAGATTTATAAAAATCTTATTGGATAAAAATGCTGATAGAAATATAAAAGATTTAAAAGAATTGTTTAAAATAAATCCAACTCCGATTAGAAAAGGAAGAAGCTTTCCGAGGGTTTTTCATCAATTTAGAAAGAAGTTTTACATAAAAAAGAAGAGGGCTATTTGAGATTTTTGTATTTTATTCTTAGAAAAGAATTAGCTTGGCTTATTTAATTCAATAGAGATTTTAGTATTAGAAAAGTTTTTGGTTTAAAGCTCTGTAAGTTATGAGAATATTTTTAAGAAATTTAATGAGATGAAATCCCTTAACTTAATGGAATTGGTAACACGCCCCCACGAGATGATTAACCAACTCAATTGGCTATTATTCACTATAAAGTTCAATAAGATCTTTATCCTTTACTATGTGCTTTAGACCTATTCTTTGGCCTGAGAATTTGCTTGATGGGCCCCAGACCTTAGCATAGTTTATTTTTTTACTGTAACCATGAAGAATTTTTTCAGCTACTTGTTCAAGAGTAGAATTTGGCGGCATTATTACTGGAACATTATCTTCTTTTTTTCCAGGATGTCTTGTGTAAATTCTTATTATATTGAATGATTTGAATATTTTTTCTTTTAAATCTTCAATTCCTTCATTTGTTTTTGTTGAGATTAGAATATAATTCTGTTTTTTTGATTTTAGTGTTTCAGATATTTTTCTTTTTGTTGTATCATCATAGAGATCTATTTTATTAAAAACAATTATTTGCTTTGCTTTTTTATTCCTCAGGAGTTTGTTTATTTCTTCTAGTTCATTTATTTTTTCTATTATTATTAGAATTGTATCTGCATTGTTTACAATTCCATGGTCAAAATACTCACTTGCAATTGGTGGAAGGTCTACAATTTGAATATTGCAATTGGCATAGTTTAAGCTCCCTACTTCAGGTTCTATTGTTGCAAATCCATAGCTGGTTATTTTTGGGTTTGCATTTGTTAGTGCTTTTAAAACAGAGGATTTTCCTGAATTTGTAAGTCCTATGAGGACTGCTTGCATATCTTCTTTTTTTATTCCTTTTTTATTTGATTTTCCTGATTTTTTTGCCTTAATCATGGATTCTTTTAACTTTTTTATTTTTAAACGAATATCTCCTCTAAATCTTTCACTACCTTTATGGGCCGGAGCTGTTCTTAACATTTCTTCAAGAGCAATTAATCTTTCTGAATCTGTCTGTGCTTGGAAATATTTTTCCTCTGCTCTTCCATATTCAAAACCTGCATTTATTGGCATATTATTTTTCCTCTTAAAATCATAATGATTGATTGTTTTTAAGATTTTGTTATTTGATAATATTGGTAGCTGATGTAGGATAATGGGGGTATCTGATTGGTTATGAAGTGAATGGTAGATTATACTCGCCGGATTTACATAACTTTATATTTTGATTAATTATTGATATTTTATGGTTAAAAATATAAAACTGAAAAATTTACTAGTGGTAATTCCTCATTCAGGGATTAAAATTCCTAGAGAACTAAAAGAAAAATTATCTAGTCATATAAATGAATTAATCAGTTCTGAAACAGACTGGTATACAGATTTAATCTATGATTTTAGAAATATTCTTGGAAATAAACAAATTGTTTTTTCATATAACCAGGTTGTTATTAATGCTTGCAGACATCCCCGGATTTTAGATGATTGTGTTCCTGTTTCAATAAATCAAATTTCTATTTATAAAAAAGACATAGTTTTAGATTTGAGAAAAGAATTGGTTAATAAATATTTACTACCATTTTATTCTAAAATTAAAAAGATCAAAAAGAGTTTTATTTTAGATGGGCATTCTTTTATAAAAGGAGTAAAAGACAATAAAGGAAAACTTCTCGAGGATGATATAATTTTGACTAATCTTGTAAAATCTGAGTTTGATCCGGTTGAGGGATTAAAAACTTGTCCGGATAAATATCTTGAATTTTATTATCAAGAATTAAAAAAAAGACTTCCGGATTTAAAGATAGGGGTAAATAGTGCTTATCAAACAGTTTATGACCATATATTGTCTGAGAATAGTTGGGATGGTTTAGGGGAGAAAAATGGAAGAGTTCCGATTATTCACCAAGAAACAAATGAAAGTTTATATATAAAACATGGAAAACCAATTAAAAAAGAAGTAAATCAATTAAGAAAATCTTTTGCAGAAGCACTTTATAAAACCATGAAGGAGTTTGATTTATTATGAAAGTTGGAGTTTTATTTTCAGGTGGAAAAGATTCATGTTATGCCTCTTTCTTAGCGAAGAAAGCTGGCTATGATATTTGCTGTTTAATTAGCATTGTTAGTGAAAATCCTGATAGTTTTATGTTTCATACTCCATCTATAACTTGCGTTGAAAAGCAGGCAGAGGCGATGGATATTCCATTAGTTCTTGTTAAAACTATTGGTAAGAGGGAGGAAGAATTATATGATTTGGAAAAAGCAATTAAACTCGCTATTAAAAAATATAAAATAAAAGGAATTGTAACCGGTGCTGTGGAAAGTGTTTATCAAAGTTCTAGAATTCAAAAAATTTGCAATAAATTGGGAATTGAATGTTTTAATCCGCTATGGCAGAAGAATCAGGAACAATTAATTAAAGAACTTATTAAAAATAGGTTTGATATTGTTATTACTGGTGTTTTTGCATACCCTTTTGATGTTTCTTGGATCCTTAGGAAAATTGATAAAAATTTTATTAATGAGATTGGAAAATTAAATGAACAATATAAGATTGCTGTTGCTGGTGAAGGTGGAGAATTTGAGAGCTTAGTTTTAAATTGCCCTTTGTTCAAGAGAAAATTAAAGGTTGTTGGATTTAAGATAAGCGGTAGTGGAAATGCATTTAGAAGTGAGGTTCGATTGAAATGAAAGAAAATCTTTTAATTGTTAATATTTGCAAAGAAAAATTGCATTATTTGGAATTTGTAAAACCTATTTGCGATATTCTTGATAATAATCGGATAAGGTATTTTGTTAGAGATTATATTAAAGTCAGTAAAGATGATTTGAAAAAAGCTTCAAGAATAATTATTTGTGGAACTTCTTTATTTGATAATTATTTTATTAAAAATTTGAGATATTTTAATTGGATCATGGATTTTGATAAACCTATTTTAGGGATTTGTGGTGGAATGCATATAATTGGTTCTTTATTTGGTGGAAAGATTAGAAGATGTACTGAAATAGGGTTTCATACAGAATATTTTAGTAAAGAGTTTCTTGGTTTGAAAGAAAAATGTGAAGTTTATCATTTACATAATAATTTTATTGATTTCTCTAAATTAAATGATTTTGAAGTTTATTGTGGGGGAGAGGTAAACTCGCATCCCGATTTAGTTAATTCTGAAGAAAAAATCTCTAAATCAAAATGCTCGCAGGCAATTAAGCATAGAGAAGAGAATATTTATGGGATGTTATTTCATCCAGAGGTTAGAAATAAAGAAATTATTAGAAACTTTTGTTTAAAATAGTTATCAATTAAAAAATTCAAAAATTATATTTCCTGTTGTTCTAAGGAAATTGCCTATGTCCAAACTTGTTATGGTGGCAGATGTTTTGTTTTCATCATCATCACTCCACATATTACTCATAAGGTTTACACAACCTTTGCCCAGACTTCCCATTGATAGGTTTAAAGAAGGTATTTTAATATCTAACATGCTTATACTCTGATTATTAAGGTTTTTAACAACTGTTTCTCCAAAAAGATAGGTGTAGTAGTTAGAGTCATTTTTTAAAAAATAATAAGACCAAGAGGTTAAATATCTTAGAGCTATTCTTTGCTGCATTTCTTGACTAATATTTGCTTTGCAATCTAAGAAACTTCCTAATGTAGAAATAGGGGATTCTGAATATTGAAAATGATTTCCTCCTTTGATTTGAATATATTCTTTTGTTTGAGTAGATAGGTTTTTGTAATAGTCATAGGGTGTTGAATCATTGTCATCAGAAAGATCTGTTTCATTTTTATAGAACATACTATCCATGTCTCCAATCTGTAATTGAACTGGAATATTAATAAGAGTTAAATTTCCTTCGACACTTCCAAGATAAGGGGCTAATAGAACTGCTGTTTTAACTCTTGAATCCAGGGGAATATAGGCTACACTTGCACCTCCGCCTAAAGAATGACCACTTATTTCAATTTTACTTAAATCTACTTTTCCTTTTAATGGACTCCATTTTTGATTATTTTTTAATTCTAGATAATTAATTGCTTCTTTAAATCCATCTACTCTTTCAGACACCCCCCATGCAAATCTATTTGGAACAGAATAAAGAATTACTACAAAACCATGGCTTGCAAGGTGTTCACCTATCCATCTATAATCCATTTTTGATGCCCCTAAACCAGGACTTACTATCACTACTGGATAAGGTGGCCCTTTAATTTCAAATGCAAGAGGTTTTACTCCAATAGGTGTGTAAACAAAAATATCATAGGAAAGATTTGTAACATTAAATTTATCTGAGTATTTTACAAAAAAATAAGGTCCTTTTAGTTCAGGGGGATATACTTTTGCACTTATTAGTGTTGCATTCAAAAAAATAACTGCTATTAGAAAAATTAAAATAAACTTAGTATTCATGGTGTATCTCTTTAGATTAATGAACTTTAACCTATATTTAAATTTTTCTTTGGTATTATATTCCTTAGGATTCTGAAGTTTAATACATAAAATAGGTGGCTTTGCCAACTTATTTTTTTAATTTGTCTAGTATCTTAAATAGATTAGTCATAAAGTTATTGAGAAGAATAGATTATGCATGTTTACAAAACTTGAAGTTTATTGTACTAATAAGGATGAAAAATATTTATCTGACAAAGTCGATAAATAATAGGATGCTTCAGAAAGGTAAGATAATTCTTTACATTTATTTATGCAAATGTTTAATAAATATGCTATTTTAGTTAAATTTGAAAGATGTGAACTATGAAAGAACCCGAATTTTA
>Ga0208958_1000499_pt1 | contig 47018 bp, 35 predicted proteins | sample RifOxyB1_FD_184032 | JGI IMG/M metagenome (GOLD analysis project Ga0208958, IMG submission 184032) | Soil microbial communities from Rifle, Colorado - Rifle Oxygen_injection B1 (SPAdes) | ecosystem: Environmental > Terrestrial > Deep subsurface > Rock core/Sediment | place: Rifle, Colorado...
GGGGAGGGTGTCGAGCACTCCAGCCTCGTGCTGACGATGGCCCGGAACGGTACCGAGTTCGGTATTCAGCTCGTCGGTACCGGGAGTACCTGGTATACGGGGCCCGCTCCCGTTCCGGACGCGCTCTTCTTCAAGGGCTATACGAAAGCCGACGCGAATCCCGACATCGGCGACAGCGCGATCACCGAGACGGCCGGATTGGGCGGTTTCGCGATCGCGGCCTCGCCCGCGATCGTGCAGTTCGTGGGAGGAGAAGCGCAGGACGCGACCAACTATACTCTTCAGATGTACGAGATCACGGCCGCGGAAAATAATGTTTACCAGATTCCGTTTCTCGATTTCAGGGGTACTCCGACCGGAATCGACGTCCGCAAGGTCGTCGAAAAGAACATTTTGCCTTTCATCGATACCGGCGTGGCTCACAAAAAACCGGGAATCGGGCAGGTGGGCGCGGGAGTCCTGAGCGCGCCTCCGGAGCCGTTTCTCAAGGCGGCGGAGGGATTGGCGAGGGGAATTCGCTCTTCTTGACGCGGCGCCAATATTGTTTCGAATCTCCGCGTTTCGTCAATGCCCGCTACCCCCTGCCTGAAATTTCGATTAGTCTATGCGAATAAAACGGTGAAAGGGAAAGTCCGATGAAACGTAAAGTTAAAAAGTCCGCACCACGAAAGTCTTCGCAAGAAGCCGAGTTTCTCAACTTCATGAGTCGTCTTAAAATGTACGACCTCACGCAAAGACTGAGTGTCCACACGCCGCCTTGGCCGAGCTATATCCCTCTCAGTATCCAGTACTTCAAGCGAATCGCGGGCGCGCACATGGGACAGGGGGCGAACGGCCAGGTCATCACGACGAGCAATCACGTCGGAACTCACATTGATGGCGAAATTCATTTTCATGCATCCGGCCGTTCCATCGGTCAGGTCCCGATGCATGAATGGGTCGGGCCGGGTGTGGTCGCTGATATTTCAGACGCGGTTTCGGATTACAGCCTTTACACGCCGAAAATGATCACCGACCGGGTTGAGGTGAAAAACGGCGATATCCTGCTCATCAACACCGGTTATCACAAATATGCCTGGGACCAGAAGCAGAGTGACGAAGTCCGCTATTTTGTTCGCCATCCGGGACCGTCACCTGAATTTCACAAATGGGCTCTCAAGATGAAAATCAAATGGATCGGCGTGGATTGCGGCAGTGCCGATCACCCGATGAACACGATCATCCGGAAGTGGCATCCCGACGCGTTTCTCGCGGCCGAGCAGAAGCTCAAGGAACAGTTCAACGGAAAGGGCTGGGACGAGGTTTTTCCGCAGGACGAGTATTATCAAGTCATGCATCTGAAGCTTTTCCCGAAGCGGCTCGTTCATGCGGAGAACGTGGGCGGTGAAATCGCGAAGGTCTCGAATCGGCGCGTATACATCGGGCTCTTTCCCGTCAAGGGGATCGAGCTTGAGTCGGCCTTCTGCCGCATTGTCGCCTGGGACGCACCTTAGGACGCTGAAAGGAGAACTCGTTGCCGATCACTCATTCGTTTGATTATCAGAAACCCGGCACCCTCAGGGAGGCGCTCGCGCTGCTCGCGCGAAAAAACGCGGTCGCGCTCGCGGGCGGGACGGACCTGATCGGGTATCTTAAGGAAGAACTTGTTTCGCCCGAGCTTCTCGTCGACCTCAAGGGGTTAAAAGAACTGAAAAGGATCGAACACCGGGGGGGCGCGCTTCACATCGGAGCGCTCGTCACTTTCGCCGAGGTGATCGACTCGAAGGTCATCGGAAAAAAATTGCCGGTTCTCGCGGAGATTTCGAAAAAAGTCGCTTCGGTTGGCATTCGCAATCGGGCCACACTGGTGGGAAATCTCTGCTCGGCCGTCCCTTGTCTCGACACGGGCCCGATCCTCGTCGCGATGGACGCTCTCGTTCTCGTGAAGGGGAAAAAGGGAAGCCGGAAAATCCCGGCGGAAAAATGGTTCATCGCTCCTCGAAAGACGGCACGAAAGCCGGGCGAACTCGTGACGGGGATTTCGATACCGCTCCCGCGCGGAAAGGCCGCGGCCTGCTACCTCAAGCTTGGCCGTTACCGCGGCGAAGATCTTGCGCAAGCGAGCGTGTTCGTTTCGATAGAACAGAGTTCGCGCGGTGCAAAGGCCCGGAACTTCCGGGTCGCCTTCGGTTCCGTCGGCCCTGTTCCGTGCCGCGCGCGAAAAATCGAGAAGGCGCTCGCCGCGGGCGGTGCTTTGATCGACATGGTTGCTCTGACGAAGCTTGTTCCGGCCGAGATCTCGCCGATTTCGGACATCCGGGCTTCGAAGGAATACCGGCTTCACATGTGCCAGGTGATGCTTGAACGTGCTCTGGCCGCGGCCGATGGACGGCTGAACGGAACGGGACCGGCTTACGGCGCCAGCCTTCTTTGACCTTTTTGGGACCCCTTTTGGGCCCCCTGTTTTGGGAGATGGAGATCGCGTGAAAAAAACAATTCGGTTTGTCCTGAACGGTGAAAAGAGGGCGGTCGATGTCGCGCCTCAGGAAACCCTGCTTGAAACTCTGCGGGAGCGGCTCGGCGTGAAGAGTCCGAAGTGCGGCTGTGACCGCGGGGATTGCGGCACGTGCACGGTCATGATCGACGGGCGATCGGTCCGTAGCTGCCTCGTTCTGGGTGTTGAAGTCGACGGGGCGGTTGTGACGACCCTCGAAGGCATCATGGAAAACGGCGAGCTCAGCCCGCTTCAGCAGGCTTTTTTGGACCGTAATTCATTTCAATGCGGGTTTTGCGCACCGGGAATGATCATGTCGGCCACGGAGCTTCTGGCGAGGAATGAAAAGCCGACGCGGGAAGAGGTGCAGGAGGGACTTGCCGGGAATCTATGCCGTTGCACCGGCTATTCCCCGATCATCGATGCGGTGCTCGAGACAGCGGGAGTTGTGTCGAAGGGGGGTAGCGATGAGCGGTCATAAGTTTATCGGGAAATCCGTCGTACGCGTCGACGGCAAAGCCAAACTCACCGGAGCGGCCGCGTTCGTCGATGACCTCGAGTTCGGGCCAGGGCTTCTTCACGCCGTGATCATTGAGAGCCCGCATGCTTATGCGAAGATCAAAAAAATCGATTTTGCAAAAGCACTGGGCGTCGAAGGCGTCGTGAAGGTCGTCACAGGCAAGGAGTTTCCGTACCGGTTTGGCCTTTACATGCATGACCGGTATGTTTTCGCCCAGGATCACGTCCGGTTCGTCGGCGAGCAGGTCGCGGCCGTGATCGCGAGAACGCCCGCGGTCGCGAAAGAAGCAGCCAGGCTTGTCAAGGTCGAGTACGAAGTCCTGAAGCCGGTTCTGGACGTCGAGACCGCTCTTGAGGAGGATGCGCGGCTCATCCATCCGGAACTGGGAAATTATCATCATGTGCCCTGGTTCTTCCCGAAGAAAGACACGAATATCGCGCATCTTCGCAAGGTGCGAAAAGGTGACGCGGAACAGGGTTTCAGGGAGGCCGATCATGTGTTCGACGACACTTACATGGTCCCGCGTTATGCGCACTGCTCTATCGAAACCCATGGCGCCATCGGCTTGTTCGATCATTCACGAAGATTGACCGTCTGGGCGGCGTCGCAATCGCCGCATACACAGCGGCATCTTTTCGCCGAGGCGCTTGCGCCGCTCGGGCTCAAGCACAAAGATGTCCGTGTGATCGCGCCCTCCGTGGGCGGGGGCTTTGGCGGCAAGGCGGGCGTGTCGATGGAAATTCTCGCCGCCGCGCTCGCGACCACCGTTCAGGGAAGTCCCGTGAAGGTGCACTGGACCCGGGAGCAGGAATTCTATAACACCTATCAGCGGCAGGGAGTCGTCGCGAAGATGCGGGTCGGAGTGAAGAATGACGGCACGATTACCGCGCTCGAACAGAAGCTTTACTGGGATGCCGGAGCTTATGTTGAATACGGCGCGAACGTCGTCAACGCGGCCGGGCTCTCGGCTTCGGGTCCGTACCGCATTCCGAATGTCCATATCGATTCCGTCTGCGTTTACACGAATCTTCCGCCGGGCGGGCCGTATCGCGGGTTCGGTTATTCCGAATTCCTTTTCGGACTTGAATCCCATTTCAACGAAGTCGCGAAAAAGCTCGGAATAGATCCAGTCGAGTTCCGCCGAAAAAACGCGATCTGCACGGGGGATGTGCTGAATTACGGCGGAAAGATGAACCCTTCGGGGCTCCTCGAGTGCATCGATAAAGTCGCGCGTGAGATCGATTGGGGGAAGAGGCGCGTTTCAGATGATCCGCGAAAAGCGATCGGGAAGGGGTTTGCGCTTTTTTGGAAGGCGCCCGCCATGCCGCCGAACGCCTCCTCGACCGCTTTTCTGAAGTTCAACGAAGATGGGAGTCTGAATATCCTGGTCTCCGCCATGGAGATCGGGCAGGGCTTTCTCACCGTGATGGCCCAGATCGCGGCTGAGGTGTTGAGTGTCCCGCCTGAAAAAATCCGGGTGGAAACTCCGGACACCGATCGTAATCCCTATGAATGGCAGACCGTCGCCTCGCATATCACCTGGGGAACCGGTAACGCCGTGAAGAAGGCGGCGATCGACGCGCGTGAGCAGATCTTCGACATCGTTTCGTCCGCGCTCGGCCAACCGCGGGAGTCTCTCTATCTGGATGACGAGCAGGTCCGGTCGCGAAGTGATGCCGGTTTTGGGCTCCCGCTCCGTGATTTCGTGATCAACGGGATCATGATGAAGGATGGCACTTTTCGCGGCGGCCCGATTATCGGGCGCGGGATGTTCATGCCGGAATTCGCTTCGGCGCTCAGCGATCCCGAAACGAGTCAGGGCGGGAAGCCGAATGTCCACTACACGGTGGGTGCGAGCGCAATTGAAATCGAAGTCGACCGCGAGACCGGCAGAATCACTATCCCGAAGGTGGTGCTCGGAGTTGACTGCGGGAAGGTGTTGAACCCGGATCTTCTGAAGGGGCAAGTGACCGGCGGCATGGTTCAGGGCCTCGCGACGGTTCTTTACGAGGACATGCGCTTTGACGGGAAGGGCCGGCTCCTGAATCCGAATTTCACGGATTACAAGATCCCTACCGCTCTCGATACGCCGGAGGAGATCGTTTCGATTTTTGTCGAACACGAGCAGCCGGACGGGCCGTTCGGGGCGAGGGGGGTGGGTGAGCATACGATGATTCCCGCCGCCCCGATCATCGCGAACGCGATCGAAGATGCTCTTGGAATCCGCATCCGATCCATGCCGATTACCGCTGAAAAAATCGCCCTCGCGATCAGGGACTCTTGAAATGGCGTGCCCGGCGAGGTTCGAACTCACGACCTTCAGCTCCGGAGGCTGACGCTCTATCCAGCTGAGCTACGGGCACGTACCCTTGGCGTAGCACAAAAATATCCAGGGTGCCAGCAGGACGTGCCTTTTAACGACGGGCCCCGAACAGGGCAGTTCCGACCCGGATATGAGTGGCGCCTGCCCGAATTGCCTTTTCGAAATCATCGGACATCCCCATCGAAAGGCCACCTTTGCTCCAAGGACGGCAGGTCAGTTCAAGTTCCCTCAGCCGGCGGAATGGGTCGCTTTCAGAATCCTGGTGGTGTTCAGGATCGGGAATGCACATCAGTCCCTGAAGTTCGAGATCGGCAATAGCTGCCACTTTCGCGGCCAGTTCCGCCGTGGAACCGGGGCGAACTCCCGATTTGCCCGCCTCGTCATCAATATTGACTTCAATGAACACGGGAAGGCGGCCCGGGCGAGAAGAGCTTTTCCAACGTTTGGCGAGTTCCAGCGCCAGTTTTTCGGAATCGATGGTGTGCACACAATAAACGTGCGGGATCAGGAGCTTTACCTTGTTCGTCTGAAGATGTCCGATCATATGCCAGCGAATCCCGCTATAGCCCCGGTCGGCCATTTCGACGGCCTTTCTCACAAGCTCCTGGACGTAGTTTTCACCGAAATCGCGGTGTCCGAGCCGATAAAGCTCTTCAATCGCGCTGATCGGTTGTACTTTGCTGACGGCGATGATCGCCGGAACCGCGCCCGGCGCCTTTAAAACTCTCATTTTTATTTCATCGTAGCGGGCCGCGAGCGACGCTTCGCCGTTCATTTCGGAGTTCTCCCGAAGAGGGCAATGCCGAAAATCTTGTCCAGGTCACTTAAAAGCTGCGCCATGGGAAGCCCGACAACGTTTGTGTAGCTCCCGGAAATCCCTTCGATCAGGGCCATTCCGAGTCCCTGGGCCGCGTAAGCTCCGGCTTTGTCGTTGGGTTCGCCGGAATCGATATAGCGCTCGATCTGCGGCCTTGAAAGGGGTCGCATCCGAACTCTCGAACTCACGACACGCGTGTGCCTCTTCGGTTTTCGCGAGATCTCGACGATGCAATATCCGGTCAGAACAGTATGGGTTTTCCCGGCGAGCGCGCGCAACATTCTGGCGGCATCTTTTCGATTGCGCGGTTTCCCGAAGATGGATTTGCCGTCCGGGGCGACTACCGTTGTGTCAGCGGCGATAATGAGGGTGCGGGAGCGAGGAGGGGCCGTTTTAGGACCAGCGGGAGTCAGCGACAGCGCCTTTTCACGCGCAAGGCGCGCGACCATCCTCATCGGGCTTTCATGGCGAAGAACACTCTCGTCTGCGATTGGCCGCAGACTGTCGACCTCGAGGCCGACTTGGCTCATGAGTTCGATGCGTCTCGGGGAACTCGAGGCGAGAATGATGCGGAACATGGATTCAGTACACCTTTTCAGAAATAGAACTGCGTTGAAAGGAAGCGGAACTGATCCTTGAATTCACGAAAATTGTCCGTGCGTCTGAAAAAAACGGTCACTTCAGTGCGAACTCCCGATTCGCTCACGAAAAAGAAGCTCCCACCGGAACGGAAAACAGTCGCCAAGCCGATTCCGGCGCCCGCAACGGATGTCCGGATCTTGTATTCCTCTTCGGTATAGATCTTCGCTATGTGCGTGAGCAGCTTCACCTTGTCGAGGCTGCCGAAAAGATCGACCGCGGTGATCGCCGCATATTGACCGTCATACCCGACGTGCATTTCAATGGATTGACGCCCGACGAGCGCCATGGGCGTGGTTCGAACCATGCTGTTGAAAAGGGGTCTCCCCACTTCGTCGACCGGAGCGTCGAACATCGCGTTCATGAGAAGTTCGTCAACGGCGTTCGCGATGACCGTGGCCATGCGGCTCTGAAATTTCGCCGCGATGAAGAAATTCTTGACCGCTTCGACGGCATCCTGCTTTTGCGTGGTCTTCTGCAGCTTGACAATCTGGACCTTCGCGTTCGGGAGGAGCGTTTTCAGGCCGAACGCTCGATCCGACAGCGTCGCTTTCAATATTTTCCCGTAGTAGCGACCGGTTGCGACGGGGTCGTGGTAGTTTCTCATGATGAAGTGCCCGAACAGCGGGCTCTGGATGAGATACTGGACCTTCTCAATGTTCGAGGAAGTCAGAAAGTGAATCGCGTTCGCGTTGATCTTATCTGAGAAAAGTCCGACTGCCTCCTGGATGGCTGTTTCAAATTCCTTATACTGCGCCTCAGAGGACGCATCGAGGAATATCACCCGAGGTTCTTTTTGAGCAATGATGGCCGCGCCCTCTTTCGCGGTCGTGGCCGTGATGAGGGTGAGACCGGCGGATTCGGCCGCACTCGCGGCGAAAGCCCGGTCGTCAGGAAGGGTTGATATGAGGAGAAAATCGGTATCGGCCAAAATAATCCCCCTCAGCGCATTAAGAAGCTGAAGTATTCCTCTGGAATGTCATCGAAGGATGCTTGACCGCTGCATTTCGTGCACTTCAACGGAGGGAGCTTGAATTCCAGCTTTTTCAAATCCTCAGTTTTAAAGAGTCCGACCAACTCGCTTTTGCAGGTCCCGCATGAAAAAGGAACGTAAATCGATTCAACACAGCCTTCGGGGATGAAATTTGAGATCAGGTTGATCTGTTCGACGATCGCCGTTGAGCATTCAATGAAATGCATTTTGATGTTCTTGGCCTGGAGTGACTGAAAATACTTGATCCAGGCTTTCACTCCAACCGAGTTGATCCTGGGAACGTCCCGGCAATTCACGATTAATTCCGGAGACGTTAAGCCGATGATCTGCTCGAAGTTGACACTTTCTTCGATCGAACCGGTTAGCCGGACGAGCAAAGAGTTGCCCTTCTGCTCTTTGACGACGTTGATCATGTTATTTCACCTCACCGTGGTGCTCGTATGGAAGTTGGTTGAATTCATAGAAAATGTTAGTGAAAATGACTGAATGGAGCAACATCAATTTAAGCTTTCTTTGACCGTGGGAACCAAGCTCCTTATCGGCGGGGTTCTGCTGCTGGTCATGGTGATCGGATTTTTGAATTTTTCGGCCATTTTCCTGCTGAAAGAAGACAAAAAAGCCTACGTTTACGAGTCCCAGGCCAGAGAATCTGTGCTCGCCGGTCGGGGATTCGCGAATTCGATCCGGCGTGTATTGGACACCTTGCGCCTTTCACTCGCCGCCATTGATCCCGCGAAGCTCGGCTCAGGCACACAGGAGACCGCGCAGTCGCTTTTTAGCTCCGAAAAGCGACTGCTGCAGCCCATCGCTGAAAACCAATCGGATGTTCCCGTCATTTCGCTCGGCCTTTTCAGGCCTGATACAGGGGCTGCGATCTCGGCCATTCAGGTTCTCAACAAAAGAGCCGTTGAGGAAGCTGAGCTGAAGGTTCCCGAGAACATGATCGGGACTATTCCGGCTGAGTCGATCAAGGAAGTCACTCCTGAACTTACGGCCAAAGGATATGCTTTCCTGAACCTCTCGAAAATTGGCGAGGTCCCCGTGCTCGGCGTGATTGCGGCCGATACGAAGTTTCGTGCCGGTGCCCAGGGACTCCCGGTCGCGATCGGTTTTGTTCCGATGCAGGAGTTTGTCAAACAGCTGGCCGGCATGAATATGACCATCGCGACCCGGTCGGGACGCGTGCTCTTTGATTCGGACCCGGCGGTGTTTTTCACGGTCAGCAATATTGCCGGAGATCCTCTTTTCCAGGCCGCCCAGGCAAGCCAGCTCTCCTCGGGCGCGATTGAATATGAACTGGCGAATGTTCGCTATCTCGGGAGTTATCTCAACACGGGGCTGGACCTTATTGTCACGAATCGGATGCCCTGGCAGAAAGCAATGAAGGCGACCTACGCTTTGACCGAGAAGTTTATCCTTCTTGGTCTGATGGCGGTTGCCGTCGCCGTGATTTTCACGATCCTGTTCTCGAAGACCCTGACCGCGCCGATCAACCGGCTTTATCTCGCTACCAAGGAAGTGGCAAAGGGGAACTTTAAACTGAATCTGAAAGCCCAGAGCCGGGACGAGATCGGCGCCTTGACGTCGTCCTTCAACGTGATGTCCGAGCAGATCAGCGAGCTGATTCAGGAAAAAATGCGGAAGATCCAGATCGAAAACGATCTGGCGATCGCGGCGACCGTGCAGCAGACGCTGATTCCTCCAGCCGCTTTTGTCGGGGACAGATTGCGGATTCAGAGTCTCTACCAATCGGCTGACGAATGCGGCGGTGACTGGTGGGGGTTTTTCGGCGCTGGCGACAAGATGGCGGTCATGATCGCGGACGCGACGGGACATGGTTTGCCCTCCGCCTTGATCACGGCTTCTGCCCGAAGTTGTTTCAGCGTTCTCAGCAAATTCGCGCAAGACAACCCGAAATTCAGTTTTTCACCCAAGGAGATGCTCGCCTACGCCAACCGCGTGATTTACGATGCGTCGCAGGGCAAGATCATGATGACTTTTTTCGCCGGGACGATCGACTTTTCGGCCATGACTCTTACGTACGCGAGCGCCGGGCACACGCCGCCCTGGCTTTTCCGGAAAGACGGGGCTTCGCACGCGCTGAAGAGCCTGGTCTCACGGGGCGTCCGTCTCGGGGAAGTCAGGGACTGCGATAATTTCGACGAAAAGGTCGAATCGCTTCGCAAGAACGATATTCTTTTTCTCTACACCGACGGACTGCTCGAAGGCACGAACAAGGAAGGCGTCATGTACGGGAAAAAAAGGGCGCGTGAACTTTTCGAGCGGACCCTGAAAGAGGCCACGGAGAACCCGCTTGAGCGGGTGATCGAGGACCTGAAAAAGGATTTCATGCTTCACAACACTGGCAAATCACTTGATGACGATCTCACGCTGGCTGCCATGATGATCGATCCTGAGGGCCCCGGGGGCTATGCGAAGGTTTGAACTGAAAAACTGGGAGAAGGCTCTTATCGCCTTTTCCACCATCCTGTTCTGCCTGTCGGCAACCGTCTATGCGACGAACTTTCCGTTGTGGAAGTATTTCTATGGTTTTGACACCGAAGCCGCACGGGAGAAGATCGGACGGCTTTCGACGAAAGAAGGGACGGTCCGTCGCGAGATTCTCGGCGAGGCGGAGTTCAAGTTCATCGATCTGGAAGCCGCGCTGTACGATCAGGACACGATTGTCACCGGCTCGGGGAGTGTTGCCCATCTGGAACTTGATGAAGGCAACACGATCGAGCTCGGGGCGAATGCGATGGTCCGGCTCGCGTTCGAGTCGCAGCTTTCGTTCGGGCGGATCGCGCGAACGCCCCGGATCGATGTCGTGGCCGGCGCGGTCGTTGGACGCGCGAAGAAGAAGCCCATGATTATCCGGTCAGGGCAAAACACGATTAAGATCGCCAAGGACGACACCCGGGTGCTCGAACCGCTGCCGCCGCCCATCCCATCTCCAGTTCCCCGGCCGCTCCCGTCACCCAGTCCTTCGGCAAGCCCGTCTCCGCTTCCTCTGCCGAGTCCGTCACCAAGCCCGTTACCGCTTCCTCTACCCAGTCCTTCGGCGAGTCCGTCTCCCGTTCCACCTGCATTTTCCCTGCGACGGCTGGATATTGTTTCGCCGCTTCCGGGCGCTTCGTTCGGCGTAAAGAAGTGGAGCCCAACGCAGGAAGTTCCCGTCCGGTTCGAGTGGAAGGTCGAGCCGCCCGACACTTCTTTGTTGCTGGTGATCAGAGCCGCGGGGCGTAGCAAGTCGTTGCACGAAGAGATCGTTCCTGCGCGGCGGGGCAAAGCCAGTTTCGTCTGGATCGCTCGTAAGCCAGGAAATTTCGAATGGGAGCTTCTGACGTCCAAACGCGAGCGTCTTCCTTTCGGGGAGAAAAAGGCAGGGTTCGTGATCCCGCCTGAATTCGAGGCCATTCAGATTTTAAATCCGCTGATCGCGGGTGAAAGTACGGCTTCCAATCTCATCAAAGACCGCGTCTTGAAGAAGTCCCTGGAGATCACGTTGCGATGGCAACCGCTTAACGGTATTCGGGAATATCGCGTTGCGATCTCGAAAACCGCTGGAGGCAAGCCTGACCTGGTCGATGAAACCGAAACTCCGAGTTTCACGCTCGTTCGCGAAAGAATAATCAACTCGGGGCGGATCTTTTATCAAGTGAGCGCGGAACTGGAGAATGGATTCATCGCCGTTTCCGAAACCAGTCCATTCATTTTTGATTTTCTTCCCCCGATTCTCACCTTGCCCAAGGACGATGCCAGGTTGATTCCGGCCGCTGACGCGCCCGGAGGGGGCAATATTTTACTGACCTGGCAACATACGAACTTCACGGATGCGTATGAATTGGAGATCGCGAAGGATGAAAATTTCAACCAGGTGCATGAGAAGATGACACGAAAGCAGAATTTCCTGTCGCTGAAACGGCCGCCCGCGGGGCAATATTGGTGGCGCGTGAGAAGTCTTTCGAAGAACCTTTCCAGCGCTCCGAGCGCGGCCTTTAAATTCACGGTCGAGGAAGAACCGGGGGCAACGGGCGGAGCTGGCCGGGGCGCATCACAGGACGCCGGCGGCGACTAAGTTTTGGGGGCTTTAGGGCCGCCATCAAGACGTTTTGTGTCTCCGGCATCATCGATGTCCTTGCCCTCCAGACCTTTTTTAAAGGCACCAATGCCTTTTCCCAACGCGGCCCCGAGTTCCGGGAGCCGGCGGTGACCGAAAAGCAGTACGACAACGGCAACAATCAATAAGTGTCCAAGGCTGAGTCCAAACATGATTAGGCACTCTACAGGAGAGGCATTGGTAGCGTCAAACCCGATTCTGGGGTATGCACTTGGCCGTGGCTGCTTCGGAGCTTCTCTGCACGGTAAGTTCTTTCAAGATGCTCACGGCAACGGTTTTCGAACTGAAATTCGACTCTGATCGCGAACTTCTTTTCAAGCCGGGCCAGTTCATCAGCCTTGTTATTCCAGGGCTTGGCCCTCACGGGAGGGACCTTCGGCGGGCATATTCGATCGCTTCAGCTCCGGGCAGCCAGCCGCTCGAACTTTGTATCAAGCGGGTGAGCGGTCCGGGCAGCCGTTTTCTCAGCGAACTTCGTCCGGGCGATCGGTTTCGGGCATTCGCGCCGTATGGCGATTTCGTTTTTCGCCCTAAGCCGGCCCGGTTCTGCTTCGTCACTACCGGGACCGGGATTGCCCCCGTTCGTTCGATGCTGCTTTCGTCCGAGTATCAATCAGAAGAACGGGCTGGCTCGATCTGTCTTTTGGGAGTGCGCGAGGAGGGCGAAATATTGTTTCAGAATGAGCTTTCCAGCATTCCGGGGCTCCGGTTCGTCCCATGTATTTCGCAGCCCGGGTCCGGCTGGACAGGGTTTCGCGGCAGGGTCAGTGATTACGTGCGCCAACTCGGTTCCGAATTTCCCTGGACTGAAACGGAATTTTACCTCTGCGGCAATTCGCGGATGATCAGCGATCTAAAGGCCATCCTGTCCGAAAAGGGCGTCCAAAAAAGCGCGATTTATCAGGAAATCTATTATCGTTGAAAGTGCCGCGAACATCACGGGGCCAGGCTGAATGCGAAAAGCCGGTCATTGCCGACGACGTAAATTCTTCCATTTACGATAATCGGGTTTTGATGGCTTTGAACTCCGAAAATCCGATCGGCAGGACCTCCTCCTGCGAAAAGGACCTCGCCCGTTTCTCCGTCAAAAGCCTTCAGTTGCTGTTCGGCTTCCTTTCCGGGAGGAGCTTCACCAGCAGGTCCGACGGCCCAGACGATCGCGTTTGATTTGCCGTCCGGGCTCGAAACAATCGGCGACCCGAGCCCGTTCTGATTCGCACACCAGGCGATGCGAACCTTCGGAGGCGTACCCGGGCTCACTCTGATCGCGGTCAGATCACCTGACTGCTCACCGGGACATCCGATCCCGCGGCCATTGAAGACGAGATAGCTCCCGTAGGAGGAGTTGTACTTCGCGGTCGCGGTGATCGCCGGACTGGTCGTCACGCGTTTCGCGAAAACCTGCTTTCCGACGCCCCCGAGCTTGTCCCTGTTCACGAGGTAGGCGACGCCGTTTTTTCCGATCGAGATGAGAAGTTCCGAGGGATTTGAATTCGGAATATCGATCGGGGTCGGCGCAGTTCCGCCGAGCCCGCGATCCCTTGTGTCCAGCGACCGCCAGTTTTTCGGCGTGAAGAAGTTGGTTCGATTCCGCTTGAAGGCGGCATTCGTGTCGAGGCGGAGAATCGCTTGTCCGTCATTCCATGCTGAGACACCGAAGGTGCTTCCGGTCGCGATGAACGCGGAAGTCCCGTCCGAGGTGATTCCAGCGGGAGCCCAGACTCCGCCGCCCCTGACGCGCGTGGCCCAACTCTTCACGATAGCGGGATCGGAGATGGATACGGTCACGACCCAGCCGTGAAAGTTTCCGCATTCTCCGTGGTGTCCGGTGTAAGGCACGCAAAGAGTGTCGCCGACGAGCGCGAGCGCGCCTTGCTGGTTTTGAACGGAGGGATCAAAGCCGAATCGTTTGAAACGCGCGTTCGCGCCGACATCGACCGGCCAGCCGCTCCGGATTGACCCGTCATCGACGGAGATCGCGAAGATCAGATGTTTCTTGGTGACACCTCCGTCAGGCGTCGTCATCGCATTCACGAACAGAGTTCTCGATTCGGGGTCGATGATGGGCGTTCCCGTTATTCCAACGGGGTCGATGTTTCCGCAGGGGAGGTGGGATCGCGGGACGGGCGGGCCGAGTTTTTGCGACCAGACGTTGGCGCCGGAATTCGCCTCAACCGCCTGGACGAGATTCTGTTCGGTGCTGATGATGATGAGATCGCGAAGCCCGCCCGGAGTTTGGGCCGAGGGAAAGTAGAGCGGCTGGGCATAAACGGTGCCGTCGAGTTTCGCGACGAATGTGGGATCGAGACGAAGCGCTGAAACGGTGTTTCTGTTCAGAATGGGATCAACGTATAACCCATCGCGTGCCGCGCTGTTTTGGTGCTGAAGAACCGGGGTTCCCCCCGTCCTTTTGGTCGCGACGGCTGTTGCCGCGGTGCCCGCCGCGTTTTTCGGTGTACTGTCGGCGGGGTTTGGCGATTTTGGAAGCTTTTCCGTGCAGCCGGTCAGGACGAGCGCGACGAGAGACCACAGGATCAGTGAAACTTCCATTCGTTACCTCGTACGGCTCGCGTGCACGGCATTTCGAATTCCGTACCAGCAGGCGATAAGCCTTCAGGGTTGAAAGGAATTTTCACAAGATTACGCGGCGGGACAGTCCGCTTATTGCATCGGGCGGCCATGGCTCAGGCGAAAGCCGTAGAAGGGGGACCGTTTCATGAAGAATATCCTGCTGCTCTTAATTCTCAGCGCGTTTGCCTCTGGTCGAGCATACGGTGCGATCGAGCGCGCCGCCGTGGACAAGTGCAAAGGCTGTCACGAAGGCGTTGTGAACAGCTTCCTGAGCGGAACGCATCACGGCAAAGCCTGGAGCAAGGACCAGACCGGTCCCAAGTACAATTGCGAGACTTGTCACGGCAACGGTGATCAGCACATCAATGACAACAAGATCGAGTCGATCATCAGCTTTTCCAAAAAGTCCGCGCAAAAGCCCGGAAAGCTCAACGAAGTCTGCATGAATTGCCATGGCAAGAGCTCCGATCTCATGTTCTGGAGCGCCGGCAAACACAAACGCAATGACGTTGCTTGCTCGTCCTGTCATTCCATTCACAAGGAAAAACAGGTCAAGTCGGCATCCACTTGCTTCAACTGTCACAAAGACATCCGGTCACAAGTGAATCGTTTTTCTCACCATCCGATTCTCGAAGGAAAAGTGACCTGCGTTGATTGTCATAACCCGCATGGAACCCTGGCGCACGGAATGATCCGGGCCGAGACGAATAACCAGCTTTGTTACCGTTGCCACGCTGACAAACGCGGACCGTTTGTTTTCGAACATCCTCCGGTCGAGGAAAACTGCATGTCCTGCCATAACCCGCACGGCAGCCAGCATTTTCACCTCCTGACCCAAAAGCTCCCGAACCTCTGTCAGGATTGTCATGATTTCAGCCGGCATCCGGGCACCCCTTACGACGCGAAAAAGGGCTTTCGCGGAACGAGGGACAACAAGCTCATCGCTAGGAGCTGTTTGAATTGCCATGACCGGATTCACGGAAGCATGGCTCCGCATAATCCGGCTTTTCCGGACAACAGCGGGAAGGTTTTCACCCGATGATCGAGCCGAACGAGAACCCCGACCACAGCCCCCGACCGCTAGTAAGCCCCTAGTAAGCCCCTAGTAAGGAGGACGAGCATGAAAAGAATGTCGTATTGGATCACTCTTCAGCTGTTAATGGCGGGCGCATTCGCTTCCGCGGCATCGGCGGAGTTTACGCTGGGCACCTGGGATCTTTCGGCCGGAGCGGGACTGGGCGCGCAACTCACGAACATCCGCAAGTCGAGTGCGAAATGGGTGGAATACCGGGACTTTCGCAACTCGGCCCTGGCAAACGCCTATCTGAACGCCGAAAGGGCTACTTATCGTCTCAATCTGGAGGCGACGCGAATCGGGCTGGATGACCAGGAATATGTGCTTTCAGGCGGAAGGTACGGAAGTTTTCAATACGATATTTTCTACAACTCGATCATTCATAACCTGTCATTCAACGCGCTGACCTTGTACTCCAATCCAGGATCCGATTCGCTCAACTGGGGCGCGGATGTGAGTCCGACGATCCCGACGACGTGGCCCTCGCGTTTTGATTACACCGTTAAACAAAAGAATTTCGGTGCGAACGCGAGCTACTATTCCGAAGGGCCGATCTTTTATTCGATTGGTGTCGAGCAGTCGAAGCCGGGGGGAATTCGGCCGGTCGGGGTGAGTTTGACGACTCCTGGCGGGCCGGGGTTGGAACTGCCCGAACCGATTGACCAGAAGAACAACACGGTCGCCATGGAAATCGGCTACAAGGAGGCGAATTGGACCACATCCCTGGATGGAAGTTTCAGCCGGTTCACGAACTTCGTCCCGTTTGTCGAGTTCAGGAACCCGAGCTTCGCGGCAACGACGCCGACCGAGAAGCTTTCCGTTCCTCCGTCCAATGATTACTGGAAGATCGGAGGCAAAGCGGCGTGGAATCCAACCGGTCTCAATTCATCGTTCCTAGTGCGCGCGACTTACGCCAAGCTCACGAATGAGCAGAACCTGTTCGAAACCATAGCGGACGGTAATGGAAATACCGGCGACCCGGTCGCGGTTCCTGCTCTGACGAGAACGTTCACGGGCGATTTGCAATACGGCACGGCGAGTGCCGCACTGACTTCCGAGCCGGTTCAGGATCTCGAGACGAAGCTCTATTACAACTTTTCCCGTAAGTGGAATCAGAATACCGCGATCACGTTCACCGGAGCGACTCCCGACGAAAATGTCACGAATGAACTTTTCTCTTACTACAAGCACGACCTCGGAGTTGACGTGGATTATCCGCTTCCGGCAAAGACGAAGCTGGGCCTCGGATATGAGTACATGAATGTTCATCGGCATCGCATTGACGCGATCGCGACGAGAGATCACATCTACTACGCGGAATTGCGTAACAATCAGGCGGACTTTGTTTCAGCTAAGGTAAAATATCAGCGACTCAACCGATCTTCCGATGCCGGTTACACGGAAGGCGGGTTGGAAGGGGACTTTCGGATTTTCTATTACCTGCGCCGGTTCGATGCGACGAATAAGGGCCAGGACAAGGTCAGTGCGGCGCTCGATTTCGCTCTCATGGATAATGTCGGACTTGGCCTCGAGTACACCTATCGCATGAACGATTATTATCAAACTATTTTTGGCCGTAATAAGGATCGTTCCAATGAGATCTACGCTGATCTCAGTTATCAGGTCCCAAGCTTCGGGACCTTTATACTTTTTGCCGATTACGAACTCACGAAATACGAGTCTTCTGCCCGAAGGTACAATCCCGGAATCGATCCGTCTCCCTTAACGCCGCCCGACGCGAACAATTACAACTGGGGGGCGGGAATCGAGAATCGGACTTGGGGTTGGGGCGTTGAAGCGGAAGTCCCGGTTATCGAGAACAAGGTCGATTTCGGCGCCGGATGGCAACAGTATCGCGGAAAAGGAAACACCGAATTCGGAGTTCAGTCAGTCGGTGTCGCTCCGGCCTACGCCGCGGCACCGATCGGTATTTTCGACAACTATATCCGAAATACCTTGCGGGCCAAAGCTCGCTACGCTTTTACAGAAAACTTCAGCGCGACTCTGGGGTACCTGTACGAGCTTTTCAAATATGAAGATATCAGTTTTGACGCGTATACCCTGGTGCCGGGCACGGACACGCTGACCGGTGCTTTCTCGGATCATGATTACACAGGTCATCTGGGGTACCTCGTCGCCGAAGTTCGGTTTTAACGTGTTGGCATACATATCAAAAATGGGGGTTCTTATGATTCGTTCTCGCATGATGAAATTGGCCGGTCTCCTTGTTCTGATCGTGATCTCGATGGCAAGCACTGGCTGTGGAAAAAAGGGAATTCTGGACCATGTGGTCGTCACCCCGACCGATAACTTTCAGAATGTTAGGGTGTCGCTGTTTTTCAAAAGTGATGTTCAGCTCCTGCTCGACGGGAAAATCGGGGTCGGAGAGTATGGCCATGTTTACATGTATCCGTGGACCGCGGGACGGCCTTTCGAAATGGGATTTGAACTCAAGTCTTCCGTCTTTCATGAGCCGGGATACGTCAGCCTCAAACCCACGATGTACCTTCCGAATGGCGCGCCGATCGGCCTCCCATACCCGGTGGTCGAGGTCGGGAGCGAGCAGCCGGTCACGCCCTCGTTCGATCTTTACGGGTATGTTGATGTAGAGCACCTTTCCTGGCTCGGAATGGCCGGTATCTTCGAGATTTCAGAAAACAGCGACATCCCAGCGGGGCTGACATTAACCCAGGTGTTTTTGCGCGACGAAACCGGCGTTCCGACTCTTTTTGCGAGTGTCCTCGGGCCCGCGTTCAATACCGACGGCTCGGTGAAGCAGAGAGCCGGACTTGCGCTGTTCGCGAATATTAAGGCGCTGGCGCTCAAGACGCGTGCTGGTGAGCCAACTATACTCAAGCCGGAAAAGAAGATCTATGTGACCGGTCCGGTCGCGACCGATACGCCCCGGAACAAGGCTGACCTGATCCGGCTGCAGCGAGACATCATCGCTGAGGCGAATCACAGCGTCGGCCGCTAAAAAAAGGGGCAGGGCTCATGAAACGGTGCATGTGGTTCCTGGTGTCCGTTTTCGCGATCATGGTTCTGCCCTTGGGCTCGGCACATGCGGATAACTGCCTTCAGGAGGGATTCCTTCCCAGAAATGAAATGCTCATACCTCCTGATTCGGTCTTCGTGAACGGTATCACAGAGGCAAAATTCGACGAAATCCTGGACCGGGCAGTCCGGTTTTATGCTCCCGTCATTTCAAATCGCGGCGGAGTTCTGGAGCTTGACCGAAACTGGCAGGATGCAACCGTGAACGCCTACGCCGAACGGAACGGCCGACGCTGGATTATCCGGATGTTCGGGGGCCTTGCGCGACATCCGGCGATCACCGAAGACGGTTTTGCCCTCATCACGTGTCACGAAATCGGACATCACGTAGGGGGGGCGCCGAAGTACCGTCGAAGCTGGGCGGCGAATGAAGGCCAGTCGGATTATTTTGCGACTTTGAAGTGCCTCCGGAATCTCTTTTCGAAAGACGACAACGTCGGCATCGTGAGCCGGATGAAGCTTGATCCCGTCGCTGTTTCGAGTTGTGAAAATAGCTTTGCCACTCCAGGGGACGTCGCACTTTGCGAGCGCAATGCTATGGCGGGTTTATCAGTCGGAAAACTGGCAAGAGAGATGAGCGGTGGAACAGGGCCGGAAGTCGGCTTCAGTACTCCCGATCGAAACGTGGTTACGGAGATCCTTGATGACCACCCGGCGGCGCAGTGCCGTCTGGATACCTATTTCGGCGGGGTCAACTGCCGGGTTCCCGTATCCCATGAACTCAGCGAAACGGATGCGGCGGCCGGCAGCTGTTCGGAAGAGCTCGAATTCGAGAGCGGTTTCAGGCCACGCTGCTGGTACAAGCCATTCTCAAATTCCGAACCAAACCCGCCACAGACCGGCATTGCGCGAACGCCGCTCCTGCTTGGACAAACTCATCTGGTTCTGACGAATCCGTATACCGCGTTCCCGATTCAGTATGACGTTTCTGAATTCCCGGCGGCGTTCGGAGTTTACGTGGAGGTTTCGCAACCCAATCGGGAGTTCATTGTGCCGAACGGCACGATTCCGGATCCCTACCGGCTGTTCTGGTTCAGCAGAATGGGCGTGAGGGGCGATCTCATCATGACGCCGATTCGGGACCTGCCTGGGTGGGGAACGTATTCTGTCAGAGTCATTGCGCTCGATAGCAGTGGAATGTCTTCGGTCGGTCGCTTTTCGAATTCGGCGAAGCTCGTTTTGAGTCCGGTTCGATGATCGTTCCGACACAAAGGAGGCTTTGCATGAAATGGTCGGGTCTTCTCGTAGTTGTTATCCTGGCGACATTCTCGGCCCCAAAAGCCGTCATCAGCGCTGAACCCGGGAATTTCGCACGCCGTCCCGCACGGTACTTCGTCAAGTTCAGGAGCGATCTGTCGGTTCGCGAGGTCAAGCAAAGATTCGCGAAAGTCGGGTTAAAGCTTCGAGGCGAAATCCAGGAAATCCAGGTATACGTGGCAGAGGCTTTGGATCCTGACCGGTTCGAGGAGAGGGGACAGGACCTGATCAACAGTTCCCCGGATGTCCTCTATCTGGAAAAGGACCGGATCGTAAGGGCGCTTGAGAGTTACGAAAGCCATGATTCGTCGGCACCTCCGACAACTCCAACAACTCCAAATGACCCGAAGTTTCAGCAGCAGAAGGCGTTGATGAGAATCGCACCCGAAGCGGCCTGGAGCCTTTCAAAGGGCTCTCGTGATGTGCTCGTTGCGGTGACCGACACCGGAGTGGCGCTGAACCATCCGGAGCTCAAGAACCAGGTCTGGACGAATTCGAACGAGCTCCCCGGGAATGGAATTGATGACGATCGAAACGGCTTTGTGGATGACGTGAATGGATGGAATTTTATCGGCACGGGCAACAATGACCCGGAAGATGACGAGGGGCATGGCACGCATGTCGCCGGAATCATCGGAGCCGAGGGCAATAATTCCGAGGGAATTGCCGGAGTCAACTGGCTGGTTTCGATCCTCCCGGTGAAGTTTCTCGATTCCGCCGGTTCCGGCACGCTCGAAGGGGGAGTCCGGTCCATCCTTTACGCCGTTAAACAGGGTGCGCGGCTCATCAATGCGAGCTGGGGTGATGACGTGACCTCCAGGACGTTGCAGGATGCGATCGAGTACGCGTTTTCGAACGGATCGCTTGTGATCGCGGCTGCCGCGAACAGTACCCGAGACACTGATGTCAAGCCGAATTACCCGTCATCGGATGTTTCTCTGGGCGTGATTTCGGTCGCGAGCTCGTCGCGAATCGGAACTCTCTCCGGCTTTTCGAATTACGGCGTTCTTTCGGTCGATCTCGTCGCGCCGGGTTCGGACGTTCTGTCCACTTACCTTCGCGGCAAATACGCGAAGCTGAGCGGAACTTCGATGGCGGCTCCCATGGTGACCGGCATTGGGGCGCTGATGCTGTCCCTTAAACCGGAATTGAGTGTACTTGAGCTTCGTAACGGGATCTTGAACGCGGTCGAAGAGAGTCCCGGGTATGAAGGAAAAATCTCGACGAGAGGTGACATCAGGGCAGACCTCGCCCTTGAGCAGCTCCAAACGGGTTTTCAGATCTGGCCATCGCGGCTGACGATTGCGTTGAATGCACCGTACCCCCTGACGGCGTATCGCCCTGAGGGAAGTGTTCAATGGGATGTCAGTGACGAATCATTGGCGCGAATTGACGCGAACGGTGTCCTCACGTTTTTGAAAGCGGGCGGGATTCAGGTGCGCGCTCGTGATGGTTCGGGTAAGCAGATAAGCACCGCCTGGACCAGGGGCCGGTGATTCGGCGACTTGTTCGTGGGCGACTTGCAAGCCGGGCGGCTGGAACACCACTTGCCTTTCCTCCGTGAATGACCCTTTCCGAAATCGCCATTCGGCGGCCGGTTTTCGCGTGGATGCTGATGGCGGCCCTGATCATCTTCGGAGGCGTATCCTTCAGTCGAATGGGCGTGAGTCAGCTTCCCGACGTTGACTTTCCGGTCGTCACGATTTCGCTCTCTCTTCTGGGGGCCGCGCCGGAGGTCATGGAGACGCAGGTCGTTGACCCCATCGAAGACGCGGTCATGAGCGTCGAAGGGGTTCGGAGCGTCACCTCGTCTTCTTACGAGGGGAATGCGACCATCACGGTCGAGCTTGATCTCGACCGGGACATCGATGCCGCGCTTCAGGAAGTCCAGACGAAAGTGGTGCAGACGCAACGGTTGTTGCCACGGAACATGGATCCCGCCGTTATCACGAAAACGAACCCCGAAGATCAACCGATTCTCTGGCTGGCGCTGGGGAGCAAGGAGCACTCCGTTCGCGAGCTCATGATTTACGTCAGGGATCAGTTGAAAGATCAGTTCACGTCCTTGCCGGGCGTGGGCGAGGTCATGTTGGGCGGCTACATCGAACCGAATATGCGGGTCTGGTTGTCGGAACGGGCGTTGGCGCGATACGCGCTCACGGTGAACGACGTGATCTCGGCGATTCAAAACGAGAGCTCCGAACCGCCGAGCGGCTATCTCGACATCAAAGACAAGGAATCGAATGTCCGAACGCTCGGTGAAGTGAAGTCGGCGGCCGAAATGGGTCGGATCACGATCAATCTCAGGGGAGGTCAGCCGAATTTCACGCCGATTCCGCTCGCCAAGGTGGCGCGGATTGAAGATGGCCTGAACGATATCCGGCGCATCAGCCGCGCGAACGGTTTGCCCGCGGTTGGACTCGGTATCCGGAAACAACGCGGATCGAACGCGGTTCAGGTGGCGCATGGCGTGAAACAGAAATTGACGGAGGTCGCGCCAAGATTGCCGAAAGGGATGGTTCTGAACGTAAACTTCGACAGCACTCAATTCATTGAAGATTCCGTTCGAGAGCTGAATTTCACCCTTATCCTTTCGGCGCTATTGACGGCATTGGTGTGCTGGCTGTTTCTCGGGTCCTGGTCCTCAACGATCAATGTTCTTCTCGCGATTCCGACCTCCGTCATCGGCTCGTTCATCGTGCTCTATTTTGCCGGTTTCACGCTGAACACGTTCACCCTTCTCGGGCTCGCGCTCGCCATCGGTATTGTCGTCGATGATGCGATCATGGTCCTCGAGAATATCGCGCGGCATCGCGAACGGGGCGAGGCCCTCGTCGAGGGCGCCATCAACGGTTCGCGCGAGATCACCTTCGCGGCGGTGGCCGCGAGCGTAGCGATTATAGCCATCTTCCTGCCGGTTGCCTTTATGACCGGGATCATCGGGAAATTTTTCTTCCAGTTTGGCGTCACGATCAGTGTGGCGGTGCTTCTTTCCCTGACCGAAGCGCTTACGCTGACTCCAATGCGCTGTTCACAATTTCTGAAAGTCGGAGAGAGACGAACACGGATCGGCAAGTGGGTCGAGCACGGTTTCGACTGGAGTCGCGGCTTTTACCGGCGATCACTTGCTGTTGCCCTGAATCACCGGGTCAAAGTGGTGCTGGTTTCGGTATCCATATTCATAGTCAGTTTCATGACTCTGGCGTTGTTGAACAAGGAATTCGTGCCGGCGCAGGATCAAAGTATGTTCATGGTCCGGTTGCAGACCCCGGTCGGTTCGTCGATTGCCTATACGGACAGCAAGTTCAAGGAGGCCGAAGCCTTTCTGTCGTCGCGTCCCGAAATCAGCAGGTACTACGCAGCCGTCGGTGGTTTCGGCGGAGGAGAAGTGAACAGCGGAATTATCTTCGCGAGTATGAAGCCTCCCGGGGAGCGCACGCAAACGCAGGAGCAGTTCATGGCTTTCGCGAGAAAGTCATTGAACGCCATCCCCGATCTTAAAGCGAGCCTTCAGGATCTCTCGATCAGGGGGTTTACCGCATCTCGCGGATTTCCAGTCGAATTCGCGGTGAGGGGGCCGGATTGGGATCGCTTGGCGCTCTATTCCAAGAAGATCATGGAAGAGTTGAATAAGACCGGGCTCGTGACCGACCTTGACACTGATTATAAAGAAGGAAAGCCCGAAATTCGTATCGTGCCGGACCGGGAGCGAGCGGCCGAGCGGGCGGTGAACGTAGCGGCCGTCGGGGATGTCGTCAGCGCGATGATTGGAGGGGTGATTGTCGGCCAGTACTCGCAGGGCGGGCATCGATACGACATTCGGGTCCGGCTTCAGGAAAAAGAGCGTGATCAGCTGGAGGAGATTCAGGCGCTTTCCGTCCGGAACGACCGGGGCGAGCTGATTCGGCTTTCGGAAGTCGTGAAAGTGGAACAAAAGGCTGCTCTTCAGGTGATTTCGCGCCGTGATCGCCAAAGGGCGGTCACGATTTTCGGAAACGTGAGAACCGGGCGTTCACAGGCGGATGCTTTGAACGCGGTCAATCGCATAGCGGCGAAGGTGCTTCCGGCGGGCTACAGTGTCGTCCTGAGTGGAAGTGCTCAGACGTTCAAGGAATCGTTCGCAAGCCTCCTTTTCGTCCTCATCCTCGGGCTGCTTGTTTCGTACATGGTGCTTGCATCTCAATTCAACAGTTTCATTGATCCGGTGACGGTCCTGATGGCGCTTCCGTTCAGCGTTTCAGGCGCCTTCGTGGCGCTTTTGATTGGGAATCAAACGGTCAATATTTACAGCCTGATCGGCCTGATTCTTCTGATGGGAATCGTGAAGAAGAATTCGATTCTCCTGGTCGATTTCACGAACCAGATCCGGGTACGAGCGCGTCGAGGACCGGATGAGGCGCTTCTCGAAGCCTGTCCGTTGCGGCTGCGCCCGATTGTGATGACTTCCCTTGCAACCATTGCGGGCGCAATCCCACCGGCTCTCGCGATCGGGCCGGGAGCAGAAACCCGGGTGCCCATGGCGATCGCCGTGATCGGGGGGATCGTGGTTTCGACGGCTCTGACCTTGATGGTCGTCCCTTGCGTCTACAGCCTTTTTGCCCGTCATGACGCGAGAAGTCAAAGAGAGCGTTCGGAGAAAAAGGCGGCATGATTTCGCGGATTTCGCTCAAGTGTTTCGGTTCATGTACCGATGAGCATTCGAGGAGATCCGTGCAGAATGTCCGCCACCGGACTAAAGGACGGCAAACGTAAACTTGCCGCCATCATGTTCACCGATATCGTTCGGTACAGTGCGCTCAGCCACACGAACGAGGCACTCGCGCTCGAATTGCTGGAGGAGCATCGCGCGATCGCGAGGCGCATTTTCGCCGAGTTTCGGGGAAAAGAAGTCAAGACGATCGGTGATGCGTTTCTCGTCACCTTCGAAAGCGCCCTGGATGCCGTTGAATGTGCGACTCATCTTCAGATCGCTCATCGGGAAAGAAATCGCGGTGTCGCTTCGGCGCGCGCCATGAAGCTCCGGATAGGGATTCATCTCGGCGATGTGGTTGCATCCGAGGGGGATGTTTACGGCGATGGCGTGAATATCGCGGCCAGATTGCAATACCTGGCGAAACCCGGCGCGATTTGCGTGAGCGGTTCGGTATTCTACCAGATTGAGAGCAAGGTGAAGTATCCCGTCAGTCAGCTTGGAACCCGAAAGCTCAAGAATATTTCCAAGGCGATTGCGGTTTATGCCCTTCAGATCGACTGCGAGCCGGAACCGCTTCGGAGCGGGAGCTTTCTCAATCCGTTCCGGCTTCTGAAACGCTCGAGGATTGTGCGATGGTCCGCGGCGGCTTTCGTCGCGTTTGTGGCCGCGGGGCTCGGCTGGTACTTCGTCGAGAATGGCGGGATTCAGAGCCGTCCGGACACGGCGATTCGTGAAACGCTTCGTGTCGCGGTTCTGCCGTTTGAGAACATCAGCCTGACCCATGATGATGAATATTTGTCCGAAGGCATGACCGAAGAACTCATCTCGAATCTTTCGAGATTGCGGCAGCTCCGGGTCCTGGCGCGGGCCTCGGTGGTGCAGTACAAGGCAGCTTCGAAATCGGCTGATCAGATCGGAAAAGAGCTGAAAGTTTCGGCCCTGATCCAGGGCAGCGTCAGGAAAATGGGTGACCTTTTGAGGATTACCGTTCAGTTCGTCGACGTCGCGAGCCAGGAGGCGAGGTGGTCCCGCGAGTATAACGGGAGAGTTGATGACATTTTCGAATTGCAGTCCAAAATAGCGGACGAGATCGTCGCGCACTTTCGCGGCCGCAGTCTTGCCAGTGCGCTGGTCGAGGATCCGGCGCGGGATTCTTTCGTCCCGGATGCCGAGGCATATAATGAATATTTGAAGGGCCGCTATTATCTCAACCGGAGAACAGAGGAGAGTCTTCTTCAGGGGATCGGCGAGCTGAAGAAATCCATTCAGCGTGAGCCCCGCTTCGCTCCGGCTTACGCCGCCCTGGCGAACGCGGCAGGACTTCAGTCATATTATGGATTGGTCCGGCCTAGGGAAGCCATGAAGCAGGTGTCGAAATTCTCGGAAAAAAGCTTGTCCATGGACCCGCAATCGGTCGACGCGCTGGTTTCTCTCGCTGAAGCCGAAGCGTACTTTCACTTCAACGCGAAAAAGGCGGAGGAGCTTTTCCAGCGGGCCATTGAGATGAATCCGATGCATCCTATCGCCCACAGCTGGTATGCTGAATTTCTTGCCAGCCGGGGACGGTTTCCGGAAGCGATTACCGAGATCAACCAGGCGCTGGCACTGGATCCGCTGTCATTGATCATCAAAACCGCGGCGGCGAACGTGAACTATTTCGCATCACGCCTCGAAGACTGCGTCGCGCACGGCCGGACCGCGATGGAGATGGACCCGTCATTTATGCTGCCGTATTTCTGGCTCGGAATGGCGCGGGTCCAGACTTCCAAGTTCGGCGAAGGGCTCCGCCTTCTGGAAAAGGCAAACCACCTTTCTGGCGAGACACCGATGATGAAGGCGGCCCTGGCCTACGGCTACGCGAAGGCCGGTAAACTCGATGAGGCGGAGAAGATCCTGCGGGAACTCGGTGAAATGAGTGCGCGTCGTTATGTCTCGGCATACCACCTGGCATCTGTTTACGTGGCGCTCGGGCGAAAGGAAAAGGCGATGCTTTTTCTGAATAAGGCCTTTGAGGAGCGCTCCAGCCATATTTCGCTGGTGAAGGTGGACCCGTCATTCAAAGAGCTGCGCGGCGATTCCGATTTCGATCTCTTTGTCCGCAAGCTGCCGTTCTGATCGCGTCCGCACGATCAACTCGCGACGATTTCGCCGCCATTCGGATGAAGGATCTGTCCTGACATGAAGGAAGCATCTTCTGACGCAAGAAAGACGTAGCTCGGTCCCACTTCGCTCGGTTGGCCCGGACGGCACATCGGGTAGTTCTCACCGAACTTTCCGACGTGGTCGGAGGTGAAGGTGGAAGGAATCAGGGGCGTCCAGATCGGTCCGGGCGCGACACCGTTCACCCGGATCTTCCTGTCCGTGAGCGCTTCGGAAAGGGAGCGGGTGAAAGCCACGATCGCCCCTTTGGTTGCCGAGTAGTCAAGAAGATGGGCGCTGCCCTTGTAGGCGGTGACGGATGTCGTGTTTATAATCGTGGCACCCTCCTTAAGATGCCGAAGGGCGGCTTTCGCGAGATAGAAGTAGGCAAAGAAATTGGTTTTGAAAGTTCGTTCGAGTTGTTCGGAAGAGATGTTTTCGAGTCCCTTGGACGGGTGTTGCTCGGCCGCATTATTCACAAGAATGTCCAGGTGGCCGAAGATTCTGACGGTCTCCTCCACGAGTTTCCGGCAGAATGTTTCGTCGCCTACATCTCCGGCAAGGGTCTCGCACCGCGTATTCTCAAGCTCGACGAGGCGTTTCGTTTCAAGCGCGTCGCTATGTTCATTCAGGTACGCGATCATGACGTCGGCGCCCTCTCTCGCGTAATGAACCGCGACGGAGCGGCCGATGCCACTGTCTCCGCCCGTGATGAGGGCGACCTTGCCCGCAAGTTTTGCGCTTCCACGATAGTCGGCGCGGATATACTCGGGGCGGGGCGACATTTCCGACTCTATGCCCGGCTCGTGATCCTGTTGCTGGGGTACCGGTTTAGGGTAACGTTTCGTTCCTGGTGTCATGGGGAAACCTCAAATCAGCTGGCGAACCCTGTCGGCGAGAATCGTCATGGCGATCTTTTCGCGATTGGGTTGGCCGCGGGCGAGTGATTCGGCGAACTTGAGCGCCTGATCGGGTTTGAGCTTCGCGGGCATCGGCGGTTCGTGCGGGTCGACCTCGGCTTCGATGAGCACGGGGCCGGGCGTCTCGAGTGCGCGGCTGATTGTTTCGCCACAAAGAGCGGGGTCGTCGATTTTGAAGCCGGTCCCTCCGCACGCCTTCGCGAAGCCGGAAAAATCCATCGGCTGAAGATCGCAGCCGTATTCCGGATTACCGAGAAAAACCATCTGTTCCCATTTGATCTGGCCCAGTGTGTTGTTTTTGAGTACGACCAGTTTGACGTTCAGCTTATGTTTTACGCAGGTCAGGAATTCCGCCATCATCATTGAAAAGCCACCATCGCCGACAAAGGCGACGATTTGACGGCCCGGATGCGCCAGGGCGGCGCCGATCGCGTACGGGAGGCCACAACCCATTGTCGCCAGGTTGCCTGAGAGTGAGTGCATCTGCCCGCGCCGGACCGGGATCTGTCGCGCAAACCAGGTTGCGACGGTTCCGGAGTCGCACGAGATGATCGCGTCGGGCGAGAGGCGCTGGCCGAGTTCCCAGGCGACCACCTGTGGTTTCATCGGGATGGATTTCACGCTTCCACGTTCCTTCATCAGTTGCCACCATTTCGCGGTCTTCGCCTGCGCGTCTTGAAGGAATGCGCGATGATCATTTCGCCGCAAAAGCGGGAGCAGATTTTGGAGGCTCTGCTGAGAGTCACCGACAAGACCCACATCCACGGGATAACGTAAGCCGATCCGTTGAGGATCCGAATCGATTTGCACGGCTTGGCACTGACCGGGTTTCGGCAGGAATTCGATATATGGAAAGGAACTTCCGACGATGAGCAGGGTATCGCATTGTTCCATCGCTTCCTGTGATGGTCGAGTGCCGAGCAATCCTATTCCTCCGGTCGTATAAATGCTGTCGTCGGGAACAACCGCCTTTCCGAGTAACGCCTTGATGATGGGCGCGCCAAGGAGTTCCGCGATTTGGATCAGCTCATCGGTCGCGCCGAAGGCACCTCGTCCGGCGAGAATGGCGATTTTCCTGCCGTGATTCAGGATTTTCGCGGCCCGCGACACATCTTCAGTGGCCGGCGCTCGCGAGGCTTGGGTCATGACTTGGGAGACGTGATGAGGAACGTTGCGCTTTGAAGATTCTTTGCGCGAGACCTCCTTGTCCTGAAAGTCGATCGGTATCGTGATGTGCGCAACTCCGCGTCGGGTCAAAGCCGAACGGCACGCGAGTTCCGTGACGTTTTCGACGTGCTCGGGTCCCATGACACGGGCATTGTATAGGCAGACGTCTTCGAAAAGTTTATCGAGTTCGACATCTTGCTGGGCAAAGGTCGAAAGAAGATCGTGAAAATGCATCCCCGTAATGGCCAGAACGGGAGCGCCGTCGAATTTTGCGTCATAGAGTCCGTTTAAAAGGTGAATGCCGCCGGGACCGCTCGTCGCGAGACAAACGCCTAGCTTGCCGCTGTACTTCGCATACCCGCATGCGGCGAGCGCCGCGGCTTCCTCGTGCCGTACCTGAATGAAGCGGATATGTTCCTGCTTTTTACGCAAGGCCTCCATGATGCCGTTGATGCCATCACCTGGCATGCCGAAGATCACCTCTACGCCCCAGTTCATCAGGACATCCAGCATGATATCTGATGCTGTCATCGTGGCCATTGTTGATCCTTTCGAATTAGCCGGCTACGCGGCAAGATCCCGCTCGATTTCTGAAACTTCACGGGAATGTCGGAAACCGATCCAAATGATACCCGCGATCAAGGCGACTCCAGCTAACGCGAGACCTTGTTTGAAATGGATTGTCGCAGCCGGTTTTACTTTTTCACCGCGTTCAATTCGGGCCAGGGCGAGATTCTGGCTGAAGCTTTCGGCAACGTCGTATTTTCGGGGATTTTCGTTTCCAAGCATGGTTTTCACTCGTTTCCGAAGTTCTATATGCAAAGGGCGTCCCGGAAGCAGCGCGGGATAACGGTGAGCGTGGGCTTTGCAGCAATCTGGAGCTGAGGGTGATTCCATGACTGTGACCACGATCAGCCGAGGTCCCGCGATTTCAGGATTTCGTACCAGTTTTTATGAAATTCCAACCGTTACGCATCTGGAGGCCGACGCAACCCTGAGTTGGACCAAAACGATGTTCGTGGTTGTCGAGGCAGAATCGGCTGGGAAAATGGGATTGGGCTACGCCTACGCGACGCGTGCTGCCGCCGAACTGATTCACGCAACGCTCGCGAAGCAAGTGATCGGCGCGCCCGTATTCGATATTCCCGCAATCCGGCAAAAGCTCATCCGGGTAATTCGTGACCATGGCCGATCCGGGATAGCGGCAACGGCTATCTCCATGATCGATTCGGCGCTCTGGGATCTGAAAGCGAGGATTCTCGACCTGCCGCTGGCATCTGTTCTGGGGCAGGTCAGAAGCGGAGTTCCGGTATACGGGAGCGGCGGCTTCACATCATTCAGTCTGGATGAACTTGAACGTCATTTTGAAGGATGGATCGCGATGGGTCTGACCCGCGTGAAGATGAAAGTCGGGGGCGATCCTGAGGGCGGCGCTGATCTTGAACGCGTTCGGCTCGTTCGGAACGCAATCGGCATCGGTCCGGAGCTCTTCGTTGACGCGGATGGGGTGTACCGGCCGAAGCGGGCGATGGAAATGGCCGAGAGGTTCTCGGATTTTGGTGTTTCGTGGTTTGAAGAACCCGTATCGTCAGAGGATCTGACGGGACTTCGAGCGCTACGTGAGCGTGCTCCATTCGGGATCGAAATCGCGGCCGGAGAGTACGGCTACGATCATGGCTATTTCTTGAGAATGCTGCAAAGCGGGAGTGTCGATGTCCTGCAGGCGGACGCCACACGGTGCGGAGGATTTTCGGGTTTTCTAGAAATAGGCGCGTTATGTGAGGCTTTCGGAGTTCCCCTTTCCGCCAATGGCGCACCCTCACTTCATCTGCACGTCTGCGCTGCGGTGAATCGCGTTCGCAATCTGGAATACTCTTATGACCATGTCGGAATTGAAAAAATGCTGTTCGATGGTTTTATCGAACCGCAGGACGGCCTTCTTTATCCGGACCTCAGCCGGCCGGGTTTGGGGATCGAACTCAAGAAGAGCGACGCGTTGAGATTCGCGGCTTGAGGCGTTCGCGGCATTTCGGTTGCAGAGATCCGAAGGGAATAGCTTAGCATGATCCAGCGCGAACTACTGGCGAATGGACGCCAATGGAGGAAATTTCGATGAATAGGACTATCTTCGCAGCGTTGATCGCGGTCAGTTTGGGAACCGCGCTGCCTGTCCAGGCACAAAGCAAGGCAGCAGGCGGCGGCACGAGTTACCTGGCCGGACACCTCGGCGCGGGGTTCCCGAACAACGGGCAGGGGACGAACTTCATGTTCGGCGGCGCTTTCGGGTTTTTCTGGACGAGTGAGTATAGCGGTGCCGTGTTTATCGACCACATGAATGTCGGCTCGATCAGCTCGTCTCTTTTGACGCTGAATCAGAGCAGCCAGGGCATTACGTTGTTCGGCGTCGAAGCAAATCGCGAGTTGAGCGATCTTGTCGAGGGACTCCAGGTCGGAATCAAAGTCGGGTTGACTTCCACTTCAGTCTCGGCGACTGCCCCCGGCATTTTCAGCGACAGCAAGAGTAACATGAATTTCTTCATTGGGCCGAAGGTCGCGTACGACTATCCGGTCGTCGGGAACTTGAGAGTTGGCGGTGAAGGTAACTTTCTGTTCAAGTCAACCAGCGATGAACCGATCACGGGCTTCGCGACCGTCAACGGAACCGGTACCATGTTCAATCTTCTTGGAGTCGTGAAGTATCTCTTTTGAAGGGCTCATGCATTATCGCGCGTTTGTCACGGATTTCGACGGCACGATAGCGAGCTACGGGAACGTTGACAGGGAAACCATCCTTGCGCTGTATCGTTTGCGCCAGTCGGGTCGCCGCGTGATTTTGGCCACCGGCCGATTTCTGGATAATCTCTTGAGCGTGTGCCCCGAATTCGGTGTCTTTGATTATATCCTCGCCGAGGACGGGGCGGTTCTTTACAGGCCTTCGGACGGCGAGACCACGATCCTATCTGACCCGTTACCGAAACGCCTGATGGATGCGCTTCGTGAAGCGAAAGTAGAGCCCTTATATGAGGGCAGTGTCATTTGTTCCACGGTCGCGAGCGAAAAGACGAAGATACTCGAAGCTATTCAGAAAGTCGGGTTGGAAGTTCAGATTGTTTTTAACGGCGGCTCGCTGATGGTCGTTCCGGTCGGGGTGAATAAGGCTTCGGGGCTCGACTATGTGCTTCGCAAGCTGGGCCTCTCATTTCATGAGGTGGTGGGGGTGGGGGATGCCGAAAATGACTACTCGTTTCTTCAGCACTGCGAGTGTCCGGTCGCGGTCCAGAATGCCATCGAGTCGATCAAGGATATCGCGGTTCTGGTCACGAACGCGCCTGCTGGAGCGGGAGTTCAGGAGGTGGTCGCCGGCTTGATCAAGGACGACCTGAGCGGGATAGGCAAGTCACTGACTCGAAACTCGATCGTGATTGGCACCCTGCATGACGGGTCGCCCTTTGGAATGCCCGTTTATGGAGAAAACGTTCTGGTGGTCGGACCTCCCGGCGCGGGCAAATCGGATTTCGCCAGCGGCTTCATCGAGCGCTTGATCCGCAAGGACTACCAGGTCTGCGTTATCGACCCTGAAGGTGACTACGTGAGCGTACGTGAATTGATCACCCTGGGAAGCACGCGCCATACTCCACGCGTTTCTGAGGTGGTAGGCCTGCTCCAGGATCCTGAGATCAACGGAAACGTAAACTTACTCGGAATCCCGATGTCCGATCGGCCCGAATACTTTTCTCAGCTCTTTCTCGCGATTCAGGGACTTCGGACGAGAACCGGCCGGCCCCACTGGATCATCATGGATGAAGCCCATCACCTCGTGCCCGCCGCGTTCAGGGGAAATGAACTCGCGTTGCCCCGAAGGTTTTCAGAAACGATGCTACTCACCGTGAACCCGGACCAGTTGTCGAGTGCCATTCTTAAGATGATGGATACCGTGGTCGCGGTGGGCGCTTCGCCTGAGAACTCCGTGGCAAGATTCGCCTCGGCTGTTCACAAACAGCCACCGAAATCAATCGAGGGCGGAAGCCGCGAGAGCAGCGGAAGTAAAACGATGCGCAGTATCAGGTCGAATGAGATCGTAGTCTGGCCCGTTCGAAGCGGAAGTCCCGCTATTCGAATGAAGGTCATTCCCGGCCGGTTGGAACGGCTGCGGCACCTCCGAAAATACGCCGAGGGAGATCTTGGCTCACACAGTTTCTATTTTCGCGGTCCACAGGGAAAGCAGAATTTAAAAGCTCAGAACGTCCTCGTTTTCGCGCAAATAGCCGAAGGCATCGATGAAGAAACCTGGCTTTTCCACCTCAGGCGGGGTGATTACTCGCGATGGCTCAAGGAACACGTCAAGGATGAGGAGATCGCGAAGCAAATGGAAAAGATCGAGCAGGAACCCGAGTTTAGCTCGGAAGAAAGCCGGCAGCGCGCTTCCCGGCTGATTCGCTCGCGCTTCACGGCTCCCGAAGATCGCGGAATTCTCGCCTACTGAGTGGCGTAAATCGCATCCAGTGCTTCGGCAACGCGGACGAATTGCTCGGATTCCTCGTTAAAGCGCGGGCCTAACGAGAGTTGTCGTGCCCAGTCCACGGCGGCCCGCCCTCCCCAGTCATCGGGTGGGCGGACAAGGACCTCGCGTTTCGTTCCTTGATAACGTTCCGCGACGAAATCATAAAACGAGCCGTTCACGTTTCTGAGCGCGAGGCCGCCTTTGGTACCGTAAAACGTCGCGCTGATCACCGCATCACATCCGGCCGGAAGGTTCCAGGAGCAGGATATTTGAATCGAAGCGCCGCTTTCGAGCTCAAGAGTCGCCGTGGCATAGTCCTCAACTTTTCCGTGAGTGTGCCGCAGGGGACGACCTCCTGAATAGAGTTGACTCGCGATTCGGGTGAAATTCGGGAATCCCAGGTTCCAGAGCGCGAGGTCGAGCAGGTGCACGCCGAGATCGATGAGACAACCGCCACCTGAGAGTTCCGGTTGATAGAACCAGCTTTTGTCGGGCCCATAGGCATTGTGGAATACGAGGTCCGCCATGAATACTTCGCCGATTTCGTTGTTTTTGAGGCGTTCGCGGAGCGCGGTCATCGCTTCGGTGAATCGATAGGATAAATCGACGCCCAGGAGCCGATCGGATTTCCGGGCGGCATTCACCACGGCGCGTACTTCGTTTCGCCTTCGTCCGAGCGGTTTTTGGCAGAACACCGATATTCCGGATTCGAGAGCGCGAATCGCCTGTTCAGAATGAAGGGCACTGGGCGTTGCGATCACGATTCCATCGAGTCCCGAGTTGAGTAATTGTTCGAAGCTGCGTGCTTCTTTCGCGCCTGGAATGCCCTTCACGGCCTCGGTCATTCGCTCGGGAGAAGGATCGTGAATCAGGGATACTTCGCCGATGCCGCTCGAATGGATCGCCTGCATCCGATGACGCCCGATCCAGCCCACCCCGAGAAACCCCAGTTTCGGCCGACGCGGAAATTCGGTTTCTTTCATAACATCACCACGGCTTTCAGGAATCCGTCAGGACGCTGAATGGTGGCCTCGAGTGCTTCGGCGAGTCGTTCGAGTGGGAAGGTCTTCGTGATCAACATGTCGGGGTTCAACGTACCCGAGACCGTGGCCTGTATCGAATCGCGAATTCCGGCGAGATAAACCTGAGGATCGCGCTCGTGGGCGTTGATGACATCGAGTCCTCTCCAGTTCCAGAGTTGCATATTGACTTGACGCGGCCCATCCTGATGATAGCCCGCGATGATCAGCCGCCCCCGCTCACGCGTGAGTTCAGCGCTGAGGTCGAGCGGCCACTGCTTGCCGGCAGCTTCGAGAACGCGGTCACATAGAACGCCAGAGGTGAGGGCTTTTACACGGGAGATGATTTTCGCGTGGTCGTCCATCGGGATCAATTCATCGGCGCCCATCGCCTTGGCGATTTCGAGTGCATAGGGGCGTCGTGAAATCGCGAGAACGCGGGCTCCCGCTTTTGAAACGAGTCGGGTGAGCGCTGCTCCGAGAAACCCGATACCCACGATCGCGACAGTCTGTCCGGCCCGAATTTCGCTCCGGCGAAAAATGTTCATCGCGCAACCAAACGCTTCTCCGGGGAACGGCAGTGCGTCGAGTGCTTGGGGGAGCGTGATTGTTTCGGAGGCCTTGGCCAGATCATATTCCGCATAGCCGCGATAGGATAATGCAGTCACCCTTTCGCCTAGCCTGAAATCGTTCACGCCCGGGCCGAGCGCGTCGACGGTTCCCCAGGTTTCGTGCCCCGGTGCGCCGGGTTCCATCGGATATTGCGTCCACGGCATTCCTTCCCATGACGCGGCATTGGAGCCGCAGACGCCGCAGCCTTGAATCCGAATTCTCAGCTCATTTGGCCCCGGTGTGGGAATTGGAATCCGTTTCAGCTCGCATGTCCTTGGTCCGGTCAGAACGGCCGCCCGCATCGTCGCTTGGGATTCAAATGGCTGAATCATGTTTCGTCTCCTTTAGTGTGCTTTCCACGCCGGGCGCGCGATGCAAAATCGAAACCACGGAACGCGACGAGTATGTTCGTTGCATTTTTGCGGCTTGTGATCGTGTATGGAGAACTGAAGCGAGTCGAAAGCACCCGGGATCTGATTGCCAAATTGAGCGATTCATTGCGGTGTTCTGCAAAGTTTACCGAGGGGACTCAAACCTCAGCACCTCCATTGTCTTCCCGAGCCGCAGCGTCACCACGGACCGGTGCGCTCATTGAGCTTGGTGAACTGGTCCAGGGTATTCTGGATGATGAGTTCCATAAAGATGGACGGGACGTCTGGGGTGGAATTCAGGAAATATGCGGCGAAGCCCTCCTGAATTGCGGAAAGCTATTTCTCAGTTCATGCTCCTCAGCTCTTGTGCATTTGCGGAACCTTCGGCAAAACCTTGAGATCCTATCCGGTTTGACTCTGCCCAGGCACGTAACCATTCACGTTCCCGAAGGATATGCCTATTACGCTGTTTATCCGGAACTTTACGCCGAAGCGGCCGTTCGGCTCGCAAAGTCTCCCCTCCGAGGCTTCAGCGTGATTGGGCTTCGGAGTATCGGGACCAGCCTTGCCGGTGTGGTCGCGGCGGCGCTCGGAGCCAGCGCTTTGCCCGTTACCTTGAGACCCACGGGTGATCCGTTCGAGAGACGGCTGAAAATCGCGGAGTCCCTCGAAGCGAAGCTCCTGGCTGAAGCTCATCAGCTTGTCTACGCGATCGTCGACGAAGGTCCCGGGCTATCGGGAAGCAGCTTTCGAGCCGTCTGTCACTGGCTCGAGGAACGAGGAGTTTCGCGTTCGAGGATTGTCCTGTTCCCGAGCCATCCAGGCGAGCCGGGACGCTCGGCATCAGACGCGCACCGGAGTGAGTGGCGAAATTTCAGGAAGACAGTCGTGCCTTTCGAGGAGTATTTCGATCAGGAGCTCCGTCATGTCGAGGATATTTCGGGTGGCCGGTGGCGCAAGAAGTTGCTGCCGGATCCGGAATCGTGGCCCGCGAGCTTTCCCCAGCAGGAACGGCGCAAGTATCTGTTCAAGGACGGCACAAAAACATATCTCGCGAAGTTTGCGGGGCTGGGGCGCTACGGCAAAGAAAAGTTGGCAAGAGCAAAACTGTTTGCCGAGGCGGGGTTCGCTCCCGAGGTGATGGGCTATCACTCCGGATTTGTCCTGATGCGTTGGTATGAGAATGCGGTTCCTTGCGGAGATTGGATGACCAAGCGGCATCGCGAGGGCTTGGTTGTGAGTGCCGGTAAGTACCTTTCGATGATTCGACAGCAATTCCGGAGCCTGGATGACTCTACGGGCGCCTCGGTTCGGCAATTATTTGAAATGGCGGCCGCCAATTCGCGCGAGAAATTCGGGAACGCACTTGATCGTGGTTTGAAAACAATCGAAGCGCTGATCGAGAATGTGGCGGGCGCGGTTGTTCATACCGCCACCGACAATAAGATGCACGCGTGGGAATGGATCAGGCTTCCTGACGGCAGGTTCTTGAAGACGGACGGACTGGATCACCATTCGTCGCACGACATCGTGGGTTGCCAGGACATTGCGTGGGATATCGTGGCCGCAAAAATCGAGCTTTGTCTGACGGACTCCGAATTCGAAAATTTCCTGGCGTTCGTCGGCTCACGAGAACCGCGAGGCGAATGGTTTTCGCCAGAGAAGGAGCGCTTTTTCAATGTCTGCTATCTGGCTTTTCAAATGGGCTGCTTTTCGAACGCCGCGCAGTGCATGAGTCACGATCCCGAAGAGCGAGCGCGCCTGCAGCGGGCTTCTGACCGGTATGCCTTCCGGCTGGCAGACCGACTCCGCTAGTTCAGGCTAGTTACGGAGGCGATTGCCCAGCCAGACCGTCTCGAATCTGCCAAGCTGGAGGGTCGCTTTGCCATTCTGGAGTTCCAGGATGTATTCCTTACCCGTCAAATAGTCACCGAGATGAATGCTGCTTTTAAGCGCGAGTTCCGGAACGGGGGTGAGATCGAGCATGACGGTCGCGGGTTTGTCGTCGAGATGGTGCACGACGAGTACGGTTTCGCCACTGAGCGAGTGCTCGCGGCAATAGCTCAGCACGTCCTCGCAATCGTTCGTTATGCGCAGAATCCGTCCTCGTCGCAGGGCAAGGCTCGAACGCCGCACGATGATCATCGTATGAAGGTGATCGAAGGTGCTCGAAGCGAGAAGCGGCCCTTTGTGCATGGCCGCTGATTCAAATGCATCGCGTGGAATCGGCCCGCGTCCGAGATCACGCGTATCGAACGTGCTCAGGGCTGCAATTCCGAATTTGCCGAAGTACTCCGCGCGAAGCCGTGCCTCTGCCTGAACGAATGTCACGTTGTTTCCGGCCGCGATCTCGTCGCCATAGTAAAGCACCGGCATTCCGTCCTGACTCATAAGGAGGGAATAGGCGAGCCGGATCCGGTCAATGTCATTACCCAGGAATTCGGCAGCTCTGCCGGCCACGCCGTTTCCGTCCCTGAACGACGCGCCTCTTCCTTCGCGAAAGATACTTTGGAGTACGGGCTTCTGCGCGTCGGGCAGCATTTCGAGCGTGAGTTCGTCATGAACCCGCAAAAAATTCGCCCAGATCGCGTTGTGAGGAAGGGGGAGTGTTTCGAGACGGCTTAGGAATTCATCATAATAACGTTTGTTGCCGCTGATCAGGGTGAGCCACGAAGCCGTCATTCCTTCGAACTGGTAGGCAATCTGTGATTCGCTCGGGGTCTCGATGAGCTTCGACGCGAGTGGAAGCTTTACTTCGGTGCGCGCGCTTCGGCCGAAGTAGCGGACGATATCATCCAGCTTCTGACATGCCTCGACCTTGAGGCGTGAGGCGGGCGCTATGTGTTTGAGATATTGGCTCAGGAGTTCGACGACCCGGTGGGTGCGGGTGTGATTTTCAGCGCTTTTGTCCAGGAACGGAATCGCGTCGAGGCGAAAGACATCGATTCCTTTGTTGGCCCAATGGGCGAGCAGTGCATAGGCTTCCTTGAGAACTTCCGGGTTTCGATAATTCAGATCCAGTTGAAACGGGTAAAACGTGTGGTAAATCCAAAGCGTCCGGCCATCCGAGAGTTTGACCTCGCGGTAGTGGCAGTCGGTGATTTCCGGAAAGATAAGACGGCGATGTACCTCATGTGACGTCCCGTCCTCGCCCGTTTCCCTGTAGACGACGACTTTTCCGGCGGATGATTCATAGCGACGGAGAATGGCCGGCGCTTGCTCCCGGGTGATGAAGCATTCGCGAAATCGGTCATCTCCGTCCAGTAACGCCTGGAACCAGGGGTGCTGATCCGATACGTGGTTCAGTACCAGATCCATCTTGACCTTCATGGCGTTTTTCTTGGCCTCGCGAAGAAAATGCTCGAAAGCCTCCGTTCCTCCGAGACGCGGTTCGACGTTCATGAAATCCATGACATCGAAGCCGCCGTCGAGCCCCGCGGAGCGTAGGAACGGCAATGGATAGAGCTGATCCACGCCGAGTTCCTTGAGATATGGAATCATCCGCGCGGCGGTTTCGAAGGTGCCGGTTTTCCCATCCACCCCGAACTGATCCGGGTAGAACATGTATTCGACCGTGTCTTTCGGCCACTGCGATTCGATTGAAAGATCGAGTTCCTGCAGTTCGGGAGGACGCGCCGTCCGGGCTTTCATTACCGCTTCTTCAAAATCCAGAACGGATCTGCCGATCACCCGAGGGGCCTTCGTTTGAAGTATCGAGCTGAGAATGGAGATCAGATGTGTTCTCGTCAAATGCTCGACCGGGACGAGTCCTTCGAGTTCGGAAGGATACGAAGGAAGGAAGTCGGTGCCGGATTGGCGCAACTCTTCCATGACTTGATTCAAAATGTCGGGAGAACTTGCGAAAAAATCTGTTAAGTCTTCCACGGACGCCCCCAGGATGTGGCCGATGTACTGTGAGAAAATGTTTTGTGCGGATTAGGCGTGATATTGACAAATCCATGTGCGGGCTTCAAGACGAGATCCGGGTCCTGAGCATTTTTATAAGGCCGGCTGTTTGAGAGGCTAATTGTCTTCCGTTAGGTAATCCTTCGGCCTATAATCGGGTGCGTTGTATAAACAATGTTTTGCGAAGAGTACGGAGTATAAATGCGTTTGGCTCTGATTTTGTTTTTCGCTGTTTTTTGTGCTTCGACATCCGGGATCTGGATCAAGTTGGCTTCTGCGGATCCGGGTGTGGTCGCCTTCTACCGTTCCTTCTTCGCTTTTTTGATATTCTCGCCGGCGGTGGCTTCAGGCTTGAAGCGAGGCCACATGAGCTTCCGCCAGATCGGCTGGAGTCTGGCGGCCGGCTTTGTTTTTGGATTTCACATCCTGATCTGGATCATGGCCGTTCGCCAGACGACGCTGGCCAATGCCGCGCTATGTTTTGCCGTGAATCCCGTCGTTACCGCGGTATTCGGGCACTTTTTCTTTGACGAGCGTTCGGACCGGACACTCTGGCTCTCGATCGGTTTGGGCATTCTTGGCATCGCGGCCATCGGGGGAGTGGACGTTTCACTTTCGCCTCAGTACCTGAAAGGCGACCTGCTGGCTCTCCTTTCCGGAATCGTGTTCACGTTTTATCTGCTGATCGGGAAAAAAATGCGGCGTGACGCCGATTCCGCTTCCAACAGACACTACATGGGCCTTCTGTATTTCGGTTCGGCCCTGGTAACCGGAATCATCGGCATGAGCAATGGCGCGGAATTTTCGGGTTTCAGTCAGCTGACCTGGTTCGCGCTCGCGGGCCTGACGATCTTCCCGACGATTCTCGGTCACGGCACTTTTAATTACTTGGTGAAGTTCCTGCCCGCTTCGGTCGTTTCGGCGGGAACTCTCGCCGAACCGCTCTTTGCCGGGTTCATGGCTTTTCTGCTGTTTGGAGAAGGTGTGACCGCCGGCACCGTCACGGGGTACATCCTTATCACGACGAGCATCGGATGCCTGACGTGGTCGCTGGAGCGAGCGCGATCCGGAAGAGTTCAAAAAGCCGGGCTGCCGGTCGGTCTGTCATGAAGCTCGTTTTCGGAATTTTTCATCGGTGATCTCCCGGTCCCGGAGCGTTCCTCGTGACCTTCGCACGACCGTCGGCCAGATCTGAAGAAGGGCGGTCAGCGCGGTAATCAAAATCGGCCCGAAGAATACCCCCATGATCCCAAAAAGTTCGAGTCCGCCGAAAATCGCGACCAGACTGACCAGGGGATGAATGGAGCTGCGGCCCTTTAAGACGAGCGGACGTACGAAGTTATCGATAATTCCGGCCAAGAGCCCTACGCCGAGCATCAGGACCAGTTTGAGCCAGGCGCTTTGGACATAAAGATAGATTGCCCCGGCCACCCAGATCGGAGTGGTCCCGAGCATCGGGATCCACGCGAACAGGAAAGTCGCGGCACCCGCCAGAAAGGCGCCTGGAACGCCCAGGACGATGAACCCGATAACGAGCACGGCGGCCTGCGCGGCTGCGGCGGCCAGCGTGGCCCAGATCACCGAAACCGTCGTATCCTGGAACGCGCGTGTCAGTTCCGATTGGACGACCGGATCGAGTGGCACTCTCCCCTTCAGCCAATTCAGGAAAGTGCGTCCGTCCAAAAGGAAGAAGAAGCATGCGAGACCCGAGAGAGCCGCTTGCAGCAGGGTAATGGGAAGCCTGGCCGCCAACAGGACGATCCAGCCGCTCGCCATTTTCAATCCGCTTTGGAGTCCGGCGCGGAGTTGCCTCTCAATGTTCGCCGGGTCACCGATTACGGAACGCAGCGGAGGCCAGCGGCTCAGTTCTTCAAAAATCGACTGAAACGACAAATTCTGTTCGGAGAGACTCTGTCCGATGGCGGTTGCCTGCTTGACGGCGAGCAGGATGAGCAGCGAAAACGGGCCGACGATCAGCAAAAAGACGGCAAGCGTCACGATCGTTCCCGCCCATTTTCTGCCGAAGCCCGAGCTGACGAGTCGGTCGAAAACACGAATGGACAGGTTCGCGAATATCGCGCCGCTGAGTACAGCCAGCAAGTAAGGCGCGACCATTCTGAACGTGGCGACCAGTACCAAAGCGAGCAGAATGACGAATAGCGTGACTGATATTCTATTGGGTTCCGGCTCGCGTGCGTTTTGTGTCACGTGAGCGAAACTGCAATTTTCGAGCTGCACGCTTACTTCCGATAGAGAAGGTTTTTGCGGACAAGAAATTTCTCGAGTTCAACCGCCCAGAAGACGGAAGTTGAAATGACGAGGCATACCGCGAGTTCCTGTCCGGTCAGAGGCTGTGTCTTGAGGAGGTCATTGAGGAACGGGACATAGATCGTGGCCAATTGAAGAAGAAGCGTGAAGATCACGGTCAGCAGCAGGGGACGATTCGAAAGAATTCCGATTTTGAACAGGGATTCGCGTTCCGAACGTATCGCAAGGACGTGGCCCATTTGCGAAATGGATAACACGGTGAATACCATTGTTTGCCAGTGACCGTTCCCGCGTCCGATACCCCATGCTTCGGTCCAAAGTGAAATCGCGCCGATCAGGAGTCCGACGAAAATGACGTGTTGCCAGAGTCCGTCCGCGAAGATGCTTGAGTGGATGGGCCGAGGAGGCTTCTTCATGATTTGTGCTTCGGCGGGTTCGACGGCGAGCGCGAGTCCGGGGAGTCCGTCGGTGATCAGGTTTACCCAAAGGATCTGAATCGCGATGAGCGGAATCGGCAAGCCGATGAAGGGCGCGAGAACCAGTGTCCATAGCTCTCCGGAGTTGCCGGTCATCGCATAACGGACGAACTTTCGAATATTGTCATAGATCCGACGCCCCTCCGCCACGGCGACGACAATCGTCGCGAAATTGTCGTCGAGAAGGACGAGGTGCGACGCTTCGCGCGCTACATCGGTTCCCTGCTTTCCCATCGCGACGCCGATGTCGGCCTTTTTCAGGGCCGGAGCGTCGTTTACTCCGTCTCCGGTCATGGCGACGACTTCTCCACGATTTTGCAGCGCCATAACGATTCTTATCTTTTGTGCCGGGTTCATTCGAGCATAGACTCTCAGCTTTTCGACGCGATTTTCGAGTTCGGCGTCGGGAAGCTTCGCCAATTCCGGTCCGGATATGATGGACCGCTCTCCATCGGCAATCGCGAGCTGCCGCGCGATCGCATGAGCCGTGATCACGTGGTCGCCGGTAATCATGATGGGCGTGATCCCGGCATCCAGGCACGCACGCACGGACGCCGCGGCTTCAGGCCGTGGCGGATCGGCAATTCCCGCCAGAGCCAGAAACGTCAGATCAGCCTCAATAAGGTCCGGCGTGACCTGGTCGACGGGATTCTTGAGCTTACGGCAGGCAAGCGCGAGAACTCGCAGTCCTTGAAAGGCCATTCGTTTGGCGGCTTCCTGGAGCTCACCCTTATTGATCGTGACCTCGCCGGTCGATAGAAGCAGCTTTGCGCACTTATTGATGATGGACTCGGGGGACCCTTTGCAGAAAACGGTTACGCCATTCTGATCGCTGTGAAGAGTCGACATCGCCTGGCGGGTGGAATCGAAAGGGAGTTCGGCGATCCGGGGAAGTTCCTCAGACAGCCGGCGTTTCTCGAACCCATGATGTTCGGCCAGGGCAAGGAGGGCTACTTCACTGGGATCACCCGTGACTGCTCCGTCCGGGGCGAGGGAAGCGTCATTGCTCAAAGCCATCGCCTGAAAGATGCGATTCAGATTCGGGTTTTTGGGAGCCATCCGGTCGCTTGCCGCGATGGTCCGCCCGTCCATGAAGAGTTCTTTCACTTGCATCCGATTCTGAGTGAGCGTCCCGGTCTTGTCGGTGCAGATGTGGGTCACGGATCCCAGAGTTTCGACTGCCGGCAATGAACGAACGAGGGCCTGGTGTCGCGCCATTCTGCGGGCACCGAGCGCCAAGCCGATCGTTACGACGGCTGGGAGCGATTCGGGGATGGCCGCAACCGCGATACTGATGGCGGTGATGAACATGTTTACGATTTCTTCACCCCGCAATACGCCCGCGCCGAAGAGAACGACGCAAATGCCCAGGACCGCGACGGAGAGCCGGTGTCCCAGTTGGTCGAGACGGCGCTGTAAGGGGGTTCGTACCTGTTCTTGGACCGATCCGCTCGTGAGGAGGGTGGCGATTTTCCCCAACTCGGAGCGCATTCCGGTGGCGATCGCGATTCCCTTGGCCCGTCCGCTGAGCGCGATCGTACCCTGATAAGCCAAATTGGTCCGATCGCCGAGCGCCGAATGCGGGTCGCTGAGCGTCGCGGTTTGCTTTTCGGTGGGCACGGACTCACCCGTCAGGGCGGATTCGTCGAATTTTGCCTGAACGGCTTCGATCAGACGGAGATCGGCCGGAATTTTATTCCCCGCTTCAATGAGCACCAGGTCACCGGGTACGAGCAAGGCTGCCGGAACCATTCGTGGTGTCGCGTCGCGAATCACCCGGCATTCAGGTGTCGCCATGGAACGCAGCGCTTGAATGGCCTGTTCCGCTTTGTACTGCTGGAAGGTCCCCATTGCCGCGTTCAGGAGTACGATCAGGAGGATCACGATGGAATCTTTCAGATCTCCGACCGCTCCCGAGATGATCGCCGCGCCGATTAGGACGATGATCATGAAGTCACTGAGATGTTCGAAGAAGATGTGCAAGCGGCTGCGATGCTGTTGTTCCCGAATCGTGTTTGAGCCGTGCCGCTTCAACCGATGCGCCGCTTCGGACGAGGAAAGGCCTGAATGAAGGTCCACCGCGAGCTCTTTGGCCGTTGCGTCAGCATTAAGAAGATGCCACATCGGGGTGGGCTTTTCTTGGGACAGGCCGGGCATCAAGATCCAGAGTTCAAGAACGGAACCACGCGACGGGGCTGTCGCGAGTTGTGGAACAAGAGCCGACGGCTTAATTCAAAATAATTCCTGCAGCGCGCGAGCGAGACAGTGAGTGCCGCGCGGTGCCTTGACCTTGAGATGAGAGCCAGGAACTCGGTGCTGAATCTGGAAACCCGGATTTCCGTGTGCGTCGAAGCCGATATCCAGATCCGCCACATACACGTTGCGATTGAATTTATTCAGCGTATCCCAATCCAGGGTCGAGTAATTTTCTCCGGGAAGAATATCCTTATCGGTCGCGTGAAAAGTGATTTTCCAGCGTCCCTGTTCGTCCTGAAAGGCGTGGGCTCGGGCAGGGCCCCAGGAGAGTCGATAAGTTTTGCGGATTTCGTCACCAATATCCAGGAGGTCACGCCCTCCCGGCTTCATAAGCGGTTTGAACGGCCCTTTCATCGTGTCACTGATCAGAACGTGGATGCCATAGCGGTCGGTCGAAAAATCTCCACCGCTGACCAGCATGAAATACTGTCGCTGTCCGGTAACGGGGTTATCAAATGCCGTTACTCGGGGGCCTTCCATCAGGATGCTGCTCTCCGCCGGAGTCGGGCCATCAGTCCGGACGAGAGAGGGAAAGGGCTTCGTCTCGTCAATATGGAACATCTTGACTTCGCTTGCGTCGTCGGCAGCCTTGAACGGAGAAACCATTTCACGGCAGAAAGGTTCCGTGATCGGCATGCCTATCCCCGTCAGACGGGAAATCATTTCATAGCAAAGCACGGGGCGTCCGCCGCGTGTACTGAATTCACCCGGCTTGCTGAGGATGAGATTGCCCCGTCCATCGGTAATGACATGGCGGCCATAAGTGTGTCCCTGCCAGTTCTCAGTTGACATGGTCGTTTCGCCAAAGAGCGGTTTAGGCAACTGGACCAGCTTGCCGTCGCGACTCTTCACGAATGCATAGGAGCGGCGCGCTTTATTGTCCGCCGGGAAACGGGCGTATTTTCTCCCACCAGTCGGGTTTATTACGCCACCATAAAAGACATCGAGAACGCCATTCTCGAGAAAACTCTGGATCCGCGTGCCATCATCGAGAAGGATGTCGATCTCATTTCCGTTCCGCAGGATTTCTTTTATTCCGGATTCTTCTTTCGGAAACTCTTTGAAAAAGTTTGTCTTTTCATCAAAGGAGAATTTGTATTTGTTGACGTCCCAAATGGCTTCTTGCCCGCGGAGCGCGGTTTTCCCGTCGGAATAGTAAAACGGAAGCTCTTCGACCTTGTATTTTCCACCCCGGAGAAAGTCGTCCATAGATTTGAAGATGAGGACGCGTTTTCCGGTCCCGTAAACTGTTACGCTGCCGTCCGGGCGAATGCGAACGAACGGGTCGGCCGTCGGAACCATGTACCGCTTATCCTGTCCGACGCGAAGCCACTTGCCCGTGACTTGCTTGAGGTTGGCAAAAGGATGGAGCTTTGTTGAAGCGTATTTAATGTCGAGCTTCTCATTGGCCCCTGTCGAAAACGCGAGCGCGATGGAAGCCGCAAGAGTGATCATCAAAATGTTACGAAAAATGCGCATCACTTTCTATTCGGGTCATTAATAAAATTCCTTTATAACTAAAGCTCTTCAGTTGAATGCTCTTTTTGCCCGATAAAATGTAGATGGGTGTCACTTTGATACTCTTACTCATTTTAGAAGCTTGGCTCGGGTTCGGGAGCGGCGCGCTCGAAGCCGCGCAACCGGCAAATTGCCTGACAGGCTTCGTTGCGGCCGAAATCCGTAAAAACCCGGATTTCAAGAAAACACCGGTGTTTAAAGCTGAGATCAATCGTTTGATGAAGGCCGCGACAGGAAGCGGCCCCAAGGCGGTATTGGCGGGTCGCAAAGCCCAGGAGCTCCTCGGGCTCGATGACACGAACTGGACCTATTATTCTGCGCTCTACAAACGAAACGCCTCCCGAAACGATGGCGCCGCGCCCGTCGTACGGCTTTTTGAGGAAGGAATCGATACCGCCGGGAAGACGATTGTTTATCCCACGTCTATCGCGCCCGCAGCTCTTTTGAAGCACTTGCGCAAGCACGAGTACGTTAACCTCGCCAAAAAGTCTGAAGGGTACGGTTCGGCAGCAAAGAATGCCGCGCTCTGGATTAAGAAGATGCAGGCCGGAAGCGGTTCTTCGCTCACCCGGACGAGCTACCTGAGCCGAAGGCTTGGGATACCCGAAGCGCAGGTCAGAATCGGCGCCAAAGGGACGGACCTGCTTATTGACGTTCCTCATCCGGTTACCGGAAAAGTCGTTCAGATCCCGATTGTCGAGGCGCAGATCCTTCAGTCCATTCTCGACAGGAAGAACGACACCTTCGGGTTAGTCATTTTCCACGACATCCTGAGTTCCGAAACAAAGGAATCCATCCGCAAGATGTGGAAAAAACCTTCGCTCCTTGACCCTCGAAAAACCTACGAGGAGCTGATCGCAGAAACTCCCGGTCTGGAGCGCTTTCGCGAAACGATGCAGTCCCATATCCCCACGCTGGACGAAGCCGGACAGATCACGTTCGAGCGGGAAGCTCCGGGCGGGCACGCGCTTTTCGCGATTGACGCGCTTCGCGCGGCTTACAAACCGGAACTCAGGCCACGAACGCCCGGGAAAGCGCTGATTTCGGCGATCAGCAATGGGGAGGATGTCGGCGGGACCCCGGATCCGATCATGGTCGGCTGGATGATGAAAGAGCAGATCCCGATCGCGATAGTGACCACTGAAAAGACTTCGATGGATGTCAAAGGCGGGCTGATCTCGCTGATGAAGGCGCCCGAAGGGGATGTTTCCCTGACGATATACGAAACAGCGCAGGCCAAGGCCGCGGGGCAGGGGAAGCTCTATGAGAAGCTCCAGGGTTCAGCGAGCACGAATTTGACGTTGTTCAATTATGATGTCCTGGCACCGA